>JAEEGF011257945.1_pt1 | contig 19829 bp, 12 predicted proteins | sample 9134171 | NCBI WGS metagenome assembly JAEEGF01 (sample SAMN16246542, study PRJNA631951) | gut metagenome | biome: gut microbiome; feature: rumen; material: AP-attached | host: Bos | place: Iran: Karaj | collected 2018-10
CTTCTCCGTCTACTAACTGTAATACTTCATTCATAGTATCTCCTCCTTTTTTTGTATATAAAAAAGACATTCCACCGGCAGGTTGCCACGCCATTGTGGAATGTCTCTTTTTTCAATTTTGTATTTCGAATCTAAAACTGTAAATCTTCGATGATTTCCTCAGCCATGTATCCTCTGGATACGCCTGCATTCATCGCCTGTTTTCCGATAAAACGATGAGCTTCCTCTTCTGTCATACCTTTTTTCTCCATGAGAAGAATCTTAGCTCTACTGATCGTTTTTAGTTCTGCCATTTTCTCTTCTACTGACTGGACCTTTTGACGTAAAAGGTGCATCTTGTTTTGGATGGCAATCATCAACCGTATAGCCTTTTCGATGCGGCCAGGCGGTGATGGATAAGGCACTACCAGGATGCCACTGTCCGTCACCTTCTCCAGCACATCCTCAAAGACGTCCTGAGGGGCTACCAACAAAACGGAGGCTCCACCTTGGTCTGCCACATCCATGGCAAATTCTTCACCGGACTCATCCTGTAAAGGACCCTGAATCAAGACCAGATCATATTGCTTTTCCAGTAAGCTTCTGCGCCCCAGTGCGCAACTTCGCTTCACATCAATAGTGAGATAATGCTTCACTGTTTTTTTCACGATAGCATCGAATTGTTCAGAGGCCGAGACGATCAGTATGGAGTGCTGTATGTCTTCTACTTTCGGCATAAACTTCCTCCTATGCTTTCGTGTATTCTGTTAAAAGTCCTTCCGGTACAAACTGCTTTACAAATTCGCTTTGCAATGCCAGTTTACTTGCTTCTTTTCTGGAGCCGGGCAAAAGCTCCGGATTCTGCTCCATCTCTTCTGGAAGTTCTAACTTCTCTCTGATACCTTCTAACCCTGCACGAATCAGAAGGGCATATACCAAATAGGGATTGCCTTCTGCATCCGGAGATCTGAGTTCTACCCTGGTTTGTCCCCTGTAGGTATCGATATGTATCAGCTCTGACTCCCCTGCACTGGACCAGTTTACCTTATCCGGTGCCATGGCATTGCCAAGTCTTGCATAGCTGGCATCCTTTGGATTCAAGAAAATCGTGATTTCTTTGATTATGCGGATGATGCCTGCTGCCACATATTTCACCATATCATTCCCTTCCGCGTCTACTGCGTAGATGTTGATATGATAGCCGTTACCCGGCTTATCCGGAAGTGGCATAGGTGAAAAGTCTGCCACAAGACCGTATCTATTCGCCACGGTGCTGACAACCATTTTAAAGGTAGTCTGTTGGTCTGCTGCTTTCAGGGGTGTGGCATAGTGGAAGTCGATTTCGTTTTGTCCCGGTCCCGCCTCATGATGAGAACGTTCCGGCACCAGTCCCATACGTTCAATGGTAAGACTGATTTCTCTTCGCACATTTTCGCATTTATCAAGAGGAGCGATATCCATATATCCTGCCTGATCGTATGGAATCTTAGTAGGATTACCGCTTTCGTCTTTTTCAAAAAGATAGAACTCAGACTCTGTACCAAACTTAAACTTGATGCCTGCCTGTTTCGCCTCGTCCAGTGCTGCTTTCAAGATTCCTCTGGTGTCATTTTCGTAAGTCTCGCCATTTGGTGTATAGACATTACAAAACATACGAAGCACTTTCCCATTGTCCGGTCTCCAAGGTAGGATGGACATGGTGGCAAGGTCCGGTTTCAGATAAAGGGAGGCATAGGGGCAATTCTCAAAGCCGGCTATGACTCTGGCATTAATGGGTGCTCCATCCTCATAGGCTTTCATCAGTTCTCCCGGCATAACAGAAATATTCTTCTGTACGCCATAGGCATCCCTGAAAGCAAGCCTAATGAATTTCACATCTTCCTCTTCGATGTACTTCCTAACTTCTTCAATTGTGTAATCCATAGTTCTCCTCACTTATAGGCTTTTGAACCGTTCCATCGCACGGATGGTGTTTTCTCTGCTACCGAAAGCAGTCAATCTAAAGTAGTGTTCCCCATGGGGTCCAAATCCGGAGCCCGGTGTTCCCACTACATTTGCTTTCTCTAACAGCATATCAAAAAACTCCCAACTGGTCATGGTATTTGGTGTTTTTAGCCAAATATATGGTGCATTTACTCCACCGGACACGGAAAAGCCTGCTGCCTGTAAGCCCTCAAGGATGATTTTGGCATTGCCCATATAGTAGGCAATCTGCTCCTTAATCTGAGCCCTACCCTCTGCAGAATACACCGCTTCACCGGCGCGCTGTACAATATAGGGTGCGCCATTGAACTTGGTGCCATGACGTCTTGCCCATAAGCTATGTAGACTTACATCCCCTACCTTTAAGGCTTTGGGCACTACCGTATAACCCAGTCGAAGTCCCGTAAATCCGGCAGTCTTCGAGAAGGACCGGAACTCGATGGCACATTCCTGTGCCCCTTCGCATTCGTAGATACTATGGGGTACATCTGCTTCTGCGATGTACGCTTCATAGGCAGAGTCATAAAGAATCACTGACTTATGTTCTCTGGCATAGTCTACCCATCTTTGTAAATCCGTTTTTTTCATAACTGCTCCCGTAGGATTATTGGGGAAGCAAAGATAAATCAGATCCGGTACCTCAGTAGGAATCTCCGGCATGAAGCCATTTTCCTCCAGGCAAGGCATATAGACTACACCTTTGCACCTCTGCCAGTCTGCATCGTATTCGCCGGTTCTGCCTGCCATGACATTAGAGTCCACATACACCGGATACACTGGATCACATACTGCGATTTTGTTATCTAACCCAAAGATTTCTTGGATATTACCGCAATCCGACTTGGCTCCATCGGATACAAAGATTTCATCTGCCTGAATATCACATCCACGCTCCTTGTAATCCTTTTGCGCAATGACATCTCTTAAGAACTCATATCCCAGGTCCGGTGCATAGCCACGGAAGGTTTCTTCCTGTCCCATTTCATCTACTGCGCTATGCAGCGCTTTGATGATGGTCGGTGCGATAGGTCTGGTGACATCACCAATACCCAGGCGGATGATATCCGCTTCCGGATGGGCCTCGCCATATTCTTTTACCTTTCTGCCAATAGTTGAAAAGAGATAACTACCGGGTAATTTCAAATAATTCTCATTAATGGTTACCATATTTACTCCTAGAGATTGGTGTAGCCCATGAGGGATTCATCCACTGCCTTGGCTACCTCTCTGCCTTCTTCTATAGCCCATACTACCAAGGATTGTCCTCTATGCATATCCCCAGCAGTATAGATTTTTTCTTTTGAGGTCTCATAACGACCTTGATTTGTCTTTACGTTGGTTCTGCCGTCCACTTCTACGCCAAAGGCATCTACCACGTATTGCTCGCTTCCAAGGAAGCCTGCCGCGATGAGCACCAGACTGGCAGGCACTTTCTTTTCACTGCCTTCTACCGGTACCATCTGCATTCTGCCGGTCTTTTCATCCTTCTTGCCTTCCAAGGATACCAGCACCACTTCTTTCAGGTTACCCTTTTTGTCTTTGATGAACTCCTTTACCGTGGTCTGATAGACTCTAGGATCATCCCCAAATTTCCATATGGCTTCTTCCTGACCATAGTCTGTTTTTAAGACTCTAGGCCATTCCGGCCACGGATTGGAAGCAAGTCTCTCGCAGGGCGGCTTCGGCATCATTTCCAATTGTGTCACGGATTTTGCACCCAACCTGATACAAGTTCCCACACAGTCATTGCCGGTATCACCGCCACCGATGACGATGACATCTTTGCCTTCGGCCAAATCCGTAGGTACTTCATGGAAGCTGCTGTCTAAAAGTCTCTTGGTCACCTGAGAAAGGAAGTCTACTGCAAAGTAGATTCCCGCAGCATCTCGTCCGGGTGCAGTGATATCTCTAGGGTGAGAAGCACCACAAGCAAGGATGACACGGTCATACTCCTTTAAAAGTTCGACGGCGCTGATATCACGACCTACATCTACTCCTGTCAGGAATCTGACACCTTGTTCTTCCATCAGAGCCACTCTACGGTCGATGACGAACTTATCCAGTTTCATATTTGGGATACCATAACGTAAGAGACCACCCACTCTGTCGTGTCTCTCATATACTGTCACATCATGGCCTCTACGGCTCAAATACTCTGCTGCAGATAAACCTGCAGGACCACTACCGATGACAGCGATTTTCTTGCCGGTACGGACTACCGGCTTCTCTGCTTTTACCAGGTCATGCTCATAAGCATACTCGATGATGGCTTTCTCATTTGCCTTGGTAGCTACCGGCTTATCATGTAAGCCGCAAGTGCAGGCATTTTCACACAGTGCCGGACATACTCTACTGGTAAATTCCGGGAAAGGATGGGTAATAGAAAGTCTCTTATAGGCTTCCTCCATCCTGCCACGATAGACATGATCATTGACTTCCGGCACCAGATTGTGCAGCGGGCAACCGGATGCCATGCCGGCAATCATAGTACCTGCTTGGCAAAACGGCACACCACAGTCCATACATCTGGCCGCTTGTTTAAACTGCTCCTTTAGAGGGAGGCTGTCATGAAATTCTTTGAAGTCTTCTACTCGTTCTGCCTCACTACGGACGTGACCATCCACTCTGGCATATTCCAGAAAACCTGTTGTTTTACCCATGTTTATTTACCTCCCACGAAAGCTTTGAATGCTTCAATCTTTGCGGTTTCTGCATCTGCGCCCTGATCTTCGAACTTGACGATTTCTTTCATCATTTCACGATAATCTACCGGAATGATTTTCTTAAAGAGACCTACGTATCTGTCGAAATCTGCCAGGACTTCTTTTGCTTTCTGAGAACCGGTTGCTGCTACGTGTTCTATCAGAATTGCTTTCAATTCTGCTTTATCATTCTTCAGCTGGATGCTTTCCATGCTGACTAACTGTTTGTTCAGGTTCTTATAGAGCTTGTTGTCTTCATCTAAGACATAAGCGATACCGCCGCTCATACCGGCCGCAAAGTTTTTGCCTGTGCTACCTAGGATAACTACCACGCCACCTGTCATATATTCACATCCATGTTCGCCCACGCCTTCTACGCAAGCGATGGCGCCGGAGTTACGGATAGCAAATCTCTCACCTGCCATACCCGCGATAAAGGCTTTACCGCTGGTAGCACCATAGAGGGCTACGTTACCGATGATGATGTTTTCATGTGGATCATAAGTGGCTTCTTTTGGTGCAAAAACGATGAGCTTACCACCGGAAAGCCCCTTTCCAAAGTAGTCATTGCTATCGCCCTCTAACTGCAGGGTAAGTCCCTTTGGAATGAATGCACCGAAGCTCTGTCCACCGGCTCCATGACAATGGATTCGGATACTGTCCTCGTCTAAACCATCTAGGTGATTTCTGGTAATCTCCGCACCTAACAAAGTACCAAAGGTACGGTCTGTACTGGTGATATTCATCTCCAGGGATGCTTTCTTACCATCTTTGATGGCTTTCTGAATCTCCTTGGATGTCAGCAGTATGGTTTCATCCTTTGTGGAATCTAGTTTAAAGTCATAAATGTCTTCTGGTTTATGAGCCAGTACAAACTCCTCCTTTGCAGGACTAGGCATAAGGATACGGGATAGATCTAATTTTTTTTCTTTTTCCTGCAAATTTACTTTTTGTTTTAGGAGGTCTGTACGGCCCACCAGTTCTTCCACTGTAGCCACCCCCAGTTTGCTCATGATTTCACGGAGTTCTTCTGCGATGAACTTCATGAAATTCTCTACGTATTCCGGCTTTCCTGCAAAACGCTTTCTCAGTTCCGGATTCTGGGTGGCGATACCCATTGGACAGGTATCTGACTGACAGGCACGCATCATCACGCAACCCATAGTTACAAGTGGCGCTGTGGCAAAACCAAACTCCTCTGCACCCAGGATGGCTGCGATGGCGACATCCTTACCACTCATGAGCTTACCATCTGTTTCGATGACCACCTGATTACGCAGGCCATTGGCTACCAGGGTCTGATGGGTCTCAGCTAAGCCTAGTTCCCAAGGCATACCTGCATTGTGAATAGAGGAAAGCGGTGCTGCACCGGTACCTCCGTCATAACCGGAGATCAGGATGACACCTGCACCTGCCTTTGCTACACCGGCTGCTACCGTACCTACACCCGCTTCGGATACCAGTTTCACAGAGATTCTGGCATTCTTGTTGGAACATTTCAGGTCGTAGATCAGCTGTGCCAAATCTTCGATGGAATAGATATCATGGTGCGGTGGTGGTGAGATGAGGCTCACACCAGGAGTGGAATGTCTGGTTTTAGCAATCCAAGGATATACCTTTTTACCGGGCAGATGTCCACCTTCACCGGGTTTTGCACCCTGTGCCATTTTGATTTGGATTTCTTTTGCACTGACCAGGTATTTACTGGTGACACCGAATCGTCCACTGGCCACCTGTTTGATGGCAGAGTTCTTATCTTCTTTGGTGCCTACAGAAGCCATACGCTCTTCGCTTTCACCACCCTCACCGCTATTGGATTTACCATGCAGGTGATTCATGGCGATGGCCAAAGTCTGATGGGCCTCCTCGGAAATGGAACCATAGGACATGGCTCCTGTTTTAAATCTCTGTACGATGGATTCTACTGATTCCACTTTATTCAGTGGAACACCGGCTTCCGGATAAGCAAAGTCTAAGAGGCTTCGCAAATATCCGGTCTGCTCTGCATCCACCATCTGGGTGTACTGTTTGAACTTCTCATAGCTACCTTCTCTGGTGGCTGCCTGCAACATATGGATGGTCTGCGGATTATATCTGTGATGCTCACCCTGGCTTCTACTCTTATGCCTACCGGTAGCAGAGAGTTCCAGATTGGATGGCAGTCCCAGTGGATCAAAGGCGCGAGTATGCTGTCTGTCCACTGCCTTTTCGATATCTGCTAATGTGATACCACCTACACGGCTTACGGTACCTGGGAAGTATGCATTTATGACTTCATCAGAGATACCGATAGCTTCGAAAATCTTGCTACCCTGATAGGACTGGATGGTGGAGATACCCATCTTGGAAGCAATCTTTACGATACCGAAAAGTACCGCATTATCATAATCATTTACAGCTGCATAGTAGTCTTTGTCTAAGAGTTCCTCTTCTACCAACTCTGCGATAGTAGCATGGGCCAGGTATGGATTCACTGCACTGGCACCAAAGCCAAGGAGAGTTGCAAAATGATGCACTTCTCTCGGCTCACCGGACTCCAGGATGAGACTCATCGCGGTGCATTTTCTGGTTTCTACCAGGTGTTTATGCACTGCTGCTACAGCCAAAAGGGATGGGATGGCTACATGGTTTTCATCCACACCTCTATCAGAAAGAATCAGGATATTGGCTCCTTCTTTGTAGGCTCTGTCTACTTCTACGAAGAGATGATCCAGTACACGTTTCATAGGCGTACTCTTGTAGAAGAGGATAGATACTTTGGCTACACGAAAGCCTTCCTGCTTCATGTTTTCAATTTTCAAAAGGTCCAAATCCGACAGAATCGGATTGTTGATTTTCAGTACCTGACAGTTCTCCGGCTTCTCTTCTAGGAGATTACCGTTTTTACCCACATAGACGGTACGACTGGTGACGATTTCTTCACGCTGTGCATCGATAGGCGGATTGGTAACCTGTGCAAAAAGCTGTTTGAAATAATAGAACAACGGCTGATACTCATCAGACAAGGCTGCAATCGGGGTATCTACACCCATAGAGCCGATAGTCTCTGTGGCATTTAACGCCATGTTCAAAATACTGTCATGATAGTTTTCCCAGCTGTATCCAAAAGCTTTCTGGAGTTTTTTACGCTCCTCTTCCAGGATCTGCGGTACCTTTTTATTTGGGATTTTGATGTCCGCCAGCTGTGTCAATTTAGAATCCAACCATTCACCGTATGGTTTCTGGATGGCATATTTTTCTTTTAATTCTGCATCCTGGAATACTTTCTTTTGCTTGGTATCGATGAGCAAGAGTTTACCGGGATGAAGTCTTTCTTTCTTCAACACGTGTGCTTCATCCAATGGAAGGGCACCTACTTCAGAAGAAAGAATCAGTCTGCCATCATCCATCAGATAATATCTGGATGGACGTAGACCATTTCGATCCAGGATTGCTCCCATGACATCGCCATCGGAGAACAGGATAGATGCCGGTCCGTCCCATGGTTCCATCATGGTAGCATAGTATTGATAGAAGTCGCGTTCTTCCTGGGTCAAAGTATCATTGTGTGTCCAAGGTTCCGGAATCATGATGGTCATAGCAAGTGGAAGTTCCATACCACTCATAACCAAAAATTCCAGTACGTTATCAAGCATCGCAGAGTCAGAACCGCTCTGAGAAATGACAGGGAGGACTTTGGTCATATCTTCTGCAGAAAAGCGGTCTGTATGCATGGTCTCTTCACGAGCCAGCATCTTATCTGCGTTACCTTTGATGGTATTAATTTCACCGTTATGGACGATGAAACGATTGGGGTGTGCTCTGTTCCAGCTTGGCATGGTATTGGTGGAGAATCTGGAATGCACCATAGCGATGGCAGACTCATACTCCTTATCCAAGAGGTCTGTAAAGAAGGTTCGAAGCTGACCTACCAGGAACATACCCTTATATACGATGGTTCTGCAAGAAAGAGACGGCACATAGGTATTGGCGCTACTTTGTTCAAACTCTCGACGAACAATATACAGCATGCGGTCGAAATCCAAATCATCTTTTACATCAGCTGGTCTCTCAATGAATCCCTGATAGATGTTTGGCATACATTCTCTGGCTTTTGCACCCAGGACCTCAGGGCTGGTTTCTACTGTTCTCCAGCCAAGGAATGTGAGTCCTGCTTTTCGTACAATGATTTCAAACATGGACTGCGCCTGACGCATATCCATATCGTTTTGTGGGAAAAAGAACATACCCACGCCGTATTGTCTCTTTGCCGGCAGACTTACGCCTAATTCTTTCATCTTTTTGACAAAGAATTTATGCGGGATCTGAGTCAAGATACCGACACCGTCACCGGTCTTTCCTTCTGCATCTTTACCTGCCCTGTGCTCTAAATTCTCGACGATAGAAAGTGCATCATCCACAATTTTGTGGCTAGCCTTTCCTTCGATATTGATAATCGCACCGATACCGCAATTATCATGTTCAAAACTTGGATGATATAAACCCTTTTGCTGGATTTCCTCTAATGAATTAGACATAAGCCCTCCTCCCGGCTTTTGTTTTACCTATTAATAAACACTGAATAACAATTTTCCATAGCTTGGGAATGGCCAGCACTCCTCACTGGTCAGCATTTCTGCTTCATCCACATAGCTTCTTAAATCGTCCATCTTTGGCAGTACATCATCGCGAACTGCTTCGGATGTCTTCTTGATATCTTCCAGTCCTTTCAGATTAGCCAGTGCTGCTTCCAGAGCTTCTACTTTTTCCAAAATGGTATCTGTCAGTTCAGACAGACGCTCGATGGTAGATACCTCATAGTTGCATTTCACTTTATCGCTAACGGACTTCATGGTAGCGGTAGCTTTTGCTAAGCTGTACAGATAGCCTTCGATGGCCGGTAAGTAATTCTTTCTAACCATATCTACCATGGTGAGGCCTTCGATATTGACTGTCTTGCAGTAGTTCTCCAGCATGATTTCGCATCTGCTGTGAAGTTCTGTTTCAGTAAATACTTTGTGTGCCATGAGCATATCCATGTTCTTCTTGTCTAACAAATGTGGCATAGCATCTGCTGTGGTCTTCAGGTTTGATAAGCCACGTACTTTGGTAGCTTCCTCTACCCACTCTGCACCATAGCCGTTGCCGTTGAACAGAATTCTCTCATGTTTCTTGATGGTCTCTTTGATGAGATCATGTAAGTCTTTTTCAAAATCAGTAGATCCTTCCAGACGATCCGCATACTGTTTTAAGCTTTCTGCTACTGCTGCATTCAGCATGATGTTGCAGCAAGCGATGCTGTTGCTGGAACCCAGAGATCTGAACTCGAACTTGTTGCCTGTGAAAGCAAATGGAGAAGTACGGTTACGATCTGTGGTGTCTCTGGAGAAACGAGGCAATGTATGTACGCCCAGTTTCATGATGACTTTCTCTGCTCCCTGATATGGGCTGTCAGTCTTGATGGCATCCAGGATTCCGGATAATTCATCACCTAAGAAGATGGAGATGATAGCCGGCGGTGCTTCGTTGGCGCCCAGACGATGATCATTACCTGCAGTGGCTACAGAAAGTCTCAGCAGATCCTGATAATCATCTACAGCCTGGATAACTGCACATAAGAATAATAGGAACTGTGCGTTCTCATATGGTGTCTCACCGGGTGATAACAGGTTTACACCGGTATCCGTTGCCATGGACCAGTTGTTGTGCTTACCGGAACCATTGACACCTGCAAATGGTTTCTCATGTAAAAGGCATACGAGGCCGTGTTTTCTGGCAACTTTCTGCATGATTTCCATGGTCAGCTGGTTGTTATCTGTTGCTACGTTGGTAGTAGAGAAAATTGGGGCCAGTTCGTGCTGTGCAGGAGCTACTTCGTTGTGTTCTGTCTTTGCCAGGATGCCCAGCTTCCAGAGTTCTTCATTCAGTTCTTCCATGAATGCGATAACTCTTGGTTTGATGACACCAAAGTAGTGATCATCTAATTCCTGTCCTTTTGGAGGCATAGCACCGAATAAGGTTCTGCCGGTATATACCAGGTCAGGACGTTTTTCAAACATTTCTTTATCTACTAAGAAGTATTCCTGTTCCGGACCTACGCTGGTACGTACGTATTTTACTTCCGTACCGAAAAGTTTCAGGATACGTTTTGCCTGTTTGTTCAGGGCCTGCATGGAACGAAGCAGTGGAGTCTTTTTGTCCAGTGCATCTCCTGCGTAGGAACAGAATGCTGTAGGAATACACAATGTATGATCTTTGATGAATGCATAGCTGGTAGGATCCCATGCCGTATAACCTCTGGCTTCGAAGGTAGCTCTCAGACCACCTGATGGGAAGGAAGAAGCATCCGGCTCACCTTTGATCAATTCTTTACCGGAGAACTCCATGATGACACCGCCATCCGGAGATGGGGTAATGAAGCTATCGTGCTTCTCTGCTGTGACACCAGTCAAAGGCTGGAACCAATGTGTAAAGTGTGTAGCACCTTTTTCTACTGCCCAGTCTCTCATTTCTACTGCTACAGCTTCTGCTACTTTCTCATCCAATTTCTCGTTTTCATCGATGGTCCTTCTCAAAGAATCATAGACAGATGCAGAAAGTCTGGCTCTCATTACTCTGTCATCAAAGACCAAATCTCCGAACATTTCAGGTACAGTTTGTTTTCCCATTTCTAAATCCTCCTTGTTTTCACATTCTTTATTTGATTAGAAATTCTTATTTTCCACTTTCACCGTAGTTTGCAAGTACTCTGGCGGAAGGATCATTTACATTGCAGCCCTCCCACTCTTTATTGGGCATCCAGAAATCTACCACCATCTCGGATTGTCCCGGATAATACTTTTCAAAGATTTCTCTATATAACAGGGATTCCTTTGTAAAAGGTCTCGCATGTTTGTAATGCTTGCATTTTGCTTCGAACTCTTCGTCGGTGTATTGCTTCTCAGCATAGGCTGCCAAGTCATCTTTTAGGGAATGTCCTACTGCATCGGAGAAGGCTGCTTTTTCTCTCCATAGGATGCTGTCCGGAATGACTTTATCCTGTTCGAAGGCTTTTCGAAGTAAGTATTTGCCCTTGCCATAGGTGTTTATTTTTTTCTCCGGATCAATGGACATGCAGTAGTCTACAAAATCCAAATCTCCGAATGGAACTCTGGCTTCTAAGGAGTTCACGCTGATGCATCTGTCTGCACGAAGTACATCGTACATATGCAGTTCTCTGATACGCTTCTCGGATTCCTTTTGGAAAGCCTCTGCGCTGGGAGCGAAATCTGTGTATTTATATCCAAAGATTTCATCTGAAATCTCGCCGGTAAGAATCACTCGTAAATCAGAGTAATTGTGAATGGCCTTGCACAAAAGATACATACCGATTGAAGCACGTATTGTAGTAATGTCATAGGTTCCAAGCACCTGGATTACAATATCCAACGCATCTATCACGTCTTTTTCCGTAATGATGACTTCATGATGATTGGACTGTATATAATCCGCCACTTCTCTGGCATATTTCAAATCAATGGCATCCTTGTCCATACCGATGGCCCAGGTCTCTAATGGCTGATCCAGAAGTTTCGAAGCGATCCCACATACCAGAGAGGAGTCCAGTCCGCCGGAGAGTAGAAACCCAACCGGAGTATCAGCATCCAGCCTTTTCTCCACTCCTTTCACCAATAGATCATGGATTTTCTCATATATGGTTTCTTGTGCATCTTCTGTGTATTTTTCAACGGTTGCCATATCGCGATAGCAAACGAACTTACCATCTTGGTAGTAATGTCCCGGTGGAAATGGTCTGATTTCCTTTACCAGTTCCGTCAGGTTCTTTGGCTCGGAAGCAAAGACGTAAGTGCCTTCCTCCGTGATGCCGTAGTACAGTGGTCTGATTCCGATGGGATCTCTGGCTGCGATGTAGCTGTCCTTTTCAGCGTCGTATAGAATCAGTGCATATTCTGCATCCAGTTTTCGGAACATGTCTGTACCGTACTCTTTATACAGAGCCGGTAGGATTTCACAATCCGAATCGCTTTGGAAGCTGTAGCCCTTCGTCATCAACTCCTCTTTGATAGGACGAAAGCCATAGATTTCACCGTTACATACCAGTGTGATGTTTTCCTTTTGAAAAGGCTGCATGCCTGCATCTGTCAGTCCCATGATGGAGAGACGATTGAAGCCTAAGTATCCATTCCCGGTATTTACCATCTTGCTAGCATCCGGTCCCCTGGAGATTGTCTTGGCCAGGGCGTTTCGGATTTGATACTCGTTACTGTCTTTTCCGCAAAAACCAATGATTGAACACATCCTCTTATCTCTCCTCACTTTGTTTTTAGACAAAAAAAGGGCGCCTTGGAGCTATAAACTCCAAGGCGCCTTTGCCTTCATTGAGTCCAAGTTTACATGACCAAAAGATACATGTCAACCCTTTTTCAAAAACTTTTTTAATTTGTTACCTTCGTGTTACCTAATTTTGTAAAGCCTCTAACACTTTTGGAAATTCCATAAAGTGAGATGCCTTCACTAATACTGCATCTCCCGGTTTCACGTAGGAAAGAAGTGTCTTAGTCATTTCTTCTCTACTCTCGAAGTAATAGACTTCCTTCTGTGGAGCAAGTACCTTTGCTTTCTCTTCGAAGTTCTTCATGAGCTTACCGGCCAAAAATGCAGTATCAACTGTGGATGCTGCAAAAGCTTCTCCCACTTCACCGTGGAGTTCAGCTTCTCTCTCACCCAGCTCTCCCATATCACCCAGGACTGCGATTTTACGTCCTGTGGCATTTTCCAGTACATGAAGAGCTTCCTTCATGGACATAGGGTTTGCATTATAACAATCATCGATGAGAATCATATCCTTATGGTGAATGAGGTTCGTACGACCCTGGATGGTCTTTGCTTCCGCAAGGCCCTTTTCAATCTCTTCGATAGACAGGCCAAGTTCTAACCCTACGCAGGTAGCTGCCAGTGCGTTATACACATTATGTCTGCCGGGGATACTGATTCTGGCATCGAAAGCAGCCTGACCATTTTCCCCTGTCTGTTCTGACTTTAGCACCTGTAACTTCATGGCCACGCCATCCAGTCCCAGATTCTCGATATCTGTAGCATAAGCTTTCAAATCAGAAGTAGGTAATAGTTCTGTCACCCCTTCTTCTCTCACGCCAAAGAAGTCCAGTTTCACAGGCTCTACACCTACTACCTCTTTGAAACGATTCTGCAAAGTAGAAAGCTTATCGTCATCGCCATTTAGTACGGCTACACCACCAGGCTGTAAGAACTTCAACATGCAGGACTTTTCCTTTAGGACGCCATCTCTGTCCCCTAGGTTCTCTAGATGACAGGTACCGATATTGGTAATGACGCCGATATCCGGCTTCGCAATTTTCGCCAAGCGATCCATTTCGCCAAAATCAGAGATACCCATCTCCAGGACTGCTACCTGATGTTCATCTCGAATGCGGAATACCGTCAATGGAAGTCCGATTTCATTATTGAAGTTACCTGCTGTCTTTAGCACATTGTATTTCTGTGAAAGGACTGCGGCGATGGTCTCCTTGGTGCTGGTCTTTCCAACGCTGCCAGTGATACCCACCACTTTGATGTCCAGGACAGAACGATAAAACTCTGCTAAGTCCTTTAATGCCTGGGTGGTAGATTCTACCAGGATGAGTCCACCCTTTAATAAAGTATCATCTACTTCACCGTCCGCTTTTTTTAAGTCCTCCGGCACCTTTTCTACCAGGGCACCCAGGGCACCCTTTTCTAATACTGCCTTTACAAAGCTATGTCCGTCTACACGCTCTCCCGGAATGGCTACAAAGAGGCCTCCCTCCTCCACCTGTCTGCTGTTGATGACTACAGAGGTGACTTCCAGGGATGGATTCTCATTGCGTCCCAGAAGCTGTCCGTGACACACCTCTGCTATTTTGTTTAATGTAAGTTCTTTCATACTGCTTTTCTTTTATCTATACGTTTTTCTATTTTTCCAAGGAAATCTGGATTAATTTCTCACACAAATCTTCGAAGGACCAACCGATTTCTCTGGCTTCCTGTGGAAGTAAACTGGTAGGTGTCATACCCGGTAAGGTATTTGCTTCCAGGCAGAATAAGTTCCCTGCTTCATCCATCAAAAAGTCAATACGGGAATAGGTATTAAGGCCTAATACTTTTGCAGCTGCTTCTGCATAACCCTGCATTTCTTTGGTCTTTTCCTCGGAAATCTGTGCCGGGCAAGTCTCTACGGCAGAGCCTGCTTTGTATTTGTTCTTATAATCGTAAAAGCCCTGAATCGGTGCAATCTCGATAATAGGCAGTGCCTTACCCTGAATGACACCTACAGAAAACTCTCTACCTTTTACATAATCTTCTACTACTACTTCCTCTTCCCAGCGGAACGCTTCCTGTAATGCTGCATCTAAGTCTTCCTGTTTATCGACGATAGAAACACCGATGCTGGAACCACCACAAAGAGGTTTGACTACGCATGGTAAATGTGGAGCAATCTTTTCTCCCTTTTTGGCAACCTGACCCTGCGGGAACGGAACCCCTGCCTGACGCAGGAATAATTTCGTAACACCTTTATCCATAGATACCGCACTGCTTAAGTGGCCTGTACCTGTGTATTTTACACCGAAGAGATCAAAAGCGGCCTGTACTTTACCATTTTCGCCGTTTTCGCCGTGTAAAGCCATAAAGACAATATCTGCTTTCTGGCAAAGCTGAATGACATTTGGACCAAAAAAGCAATCGCTCTGGTCTTTTCTGCTGGCTTTTACTTTCTGTAAGTCCGGTGCGATTTCCGGAATGCCCTCTACATGGATGCTTAATTCCTCTGTACGTTCAAAGGCATCCTTAATCTCCTGTTCCTCTTCAAACAGGCCCATAAATACATCTAATAAAAGAACTTTGTGTCCTCTGGAGCGAAGCGCCTTGGCTACTTCTGTTCCTGTGACAAAAGATACGTCACGTTCTGTACTTAATCCGCCTGCTAAAACTACGATATTCATCTTGAAAAACTCCATTCTATGATTGATTCTATCTTCTAAAACTTACTTATTATAAGCAATAAACAACGTTCTAAGTGTACCCCTTTTTAGCCTAAAGTACAAGCCATCCAAAGGTTGTCTTATAGACCGGGAAGACCTGCCAAATAAGCTCGCATGGTATTCATGACTTTCTTCTTATCTGCGCTCCACAATGGATCGATTAGAAGACGCTTTGGCCCATCTCCCGTGAGTCTATGGATGATGGTTTCCTTGGGTAAAATCTGAAGGCACTTCCCTACCACCTGACAGTACGCTTCTAATGTAAAAATCGGAAAAGGATTCGCTTCATACACCTTCGCCAAATCGGTTCCCTTTAACACATGTAAAAGCTGCAATTTGATGCCAAATAAGGTAGGCTTTAGATTCGCCAGATACCGGACGGTTTCCAGCATATCTGCCTCTGTCTCTCCCGGTAAGCCCAGAATCACGTGGGTAACGACCTTCAGTCCGGGCAGCAATCCTCCGGCATCGTCCTCTTCCGTCCCGGTCAGTCTCTCATAGGCGTCTGCAAACACCGGCAGTTCATAGCCTCTTCGAATATAGGATGCTGTCTTTTCGTGAATGGTTTGAAGGCCAAGTTCCACCCAGACTTCCTTTTGTAGGTTCATCTTCTTTAATGCATGAATCATTTTATCTGATAGGCAGTCCGGTCTGGTACCGATGGAAATGCCTGCGATTTCCGGATAAGAAAGCACCTCTTGAAATAACGCTATGAGTCTATCTTCATCCCCATAGGTATTGGTGAAGGATTGGAAATACGCAACATACTTCCGCTCCTCTTCCGGTATAGACGCCGGAATTTTCGCCGCCACTTTTTCCTTGGCTTCTGCGATTTGCTGCTCAATGGGCGCAAATTCCGCCGCAAAGTCTCCGCTTCCTCCTTCGGAGCAAAAGATGCAGCCACCGGTTCCAATGGTGCCATCTCGGTTGGGACAGGTACATCCGCTACTTAAGGACAATTTATATACTTTTGTATGATACTTTTCTTTGAGGTATTCTGATACTTTCTTCATCATTCTAAAAAAAAGTCCCCGCCATGGGCTCTTGGGGAAACCGCATGGCAGGGACTGCCGTTATCGATTTAAATCGCAACAACCTATTTTATTTTACAGCGCCGGCAACCATACCTGCAATAATCTGTTTCTGTAAGAAGAAATACAGAAGCAGGATTGGTAACAAGGTAAGTACAAGCGCAGCCATTATCAGTCCGTAATCGGAGCTGTACGTGCCATAGAAGGAGTAAGTCGACAATGGCAAGGTATATAATGGCTTTTTACCAAGTACAAGGCTTGGCAGAAGGTAATCATTCCAAAACTGCATGGCATTCAGAATGATTAAAGTGGATGTAACAGGCTTCAAAAGCGGGAATACCACCTTCAGGAAGGTCTGAATCTTAGTACATCCATCGATGTAAGCAGCTTCCTCTAAGGATTTAGGTACACCGGATTTGATAAAACCGTTGTACATGAATACTGACATACTCATGGCAAATCCCGTATGCATGAAGATCAAAGATACACGATGATTCAACACGCCAAGCTGTGCACCATAAATGGATACCAGTGGAATCATGACAGCCTGGAACGGAATAATCATGGATGCGATCATCATGGCGAAAATGATTTTACCAATGGTGCTTCCGGAACGAACAATGTAATATGCCACCATGGAAGATAGCATGATTACACATAAAGTTGCGAGACCTGTGATAAACAGGGAGTTTCCGAAGGCTTTTAAGAATTCCATTTGCTGAAAAGCTTTCACATAGTTTACAAAGCTAAAGCCCTGTTCGCCCAAAAGCGCCATAGGATTTCGAATAATATCGCGTTTGGTTTTGAAAGAATTCACAATCACCATGAAAAACGGAATCAGGAAAAAGATTGCCGCAATAATCAGCAGGATGAAAATCACAATGTCGCTGATTAGTTTCTTTACACCGCCTACCTGCATGGAAACCGGTGTGGTATTAGCGCTACCAGCCATTATGCTTCCACCTCCTTCTTTTTACCAAAGTAAACCTGTAAACCGGAGATTACTGCTACTACGATGAACAAGAATACTGCTTCCGCCTGGCCGATACCATACTTACGTGCGGTAAAGGCCTTCTCATATACATGCATTGCCACCAGTCTGGTAGAACCGTAAGGTTCACCGCCGGTCAGTGTTAAGTTAATATCGTATACCATGAAAGCTCTAGAGAGCGTCAGGAAGATACAAATTACAAAGCTTGGAACCATCAGCGGCAAGATGATGTGACGCATCTTTGTCCATTTCTCTGCCCCATCAATGCTGGCTGCCTCTAAGACATCCTCGGAGATTCCGGTAAATCCGGCGATATAAATCAGCATCATATAGCCTGCAAGCTGCCATACACTGACTACCACCAAAGACCAGAATGCTTTATCCGGATCAGCAAGCCAGGATTTGGAGAAAATCTCCCATCCAAAGTTCTTGCCGATTTTTACAAGTGCCTGAGAGAATACGAACTGCCAAATAAAACCAAGTACTACACCACCAATCAGGTTAGGAGTAAAGAAACCTGCTCGGAAGAAGTTCTGTCCCTTCAGTACCTTGCCGGATAATAAATATCCAAACAGGAAACCAAATACATTTACCAGTACAACGGACAATGCCACATACTTCAAAGTAAGTACCATAGATGTCCAGAAGTCTTTATCTTTTAATAATGCTGAATAGTTCTCAAATCCTACCATGGTTTTTACAGCTTTGATGCCGTCCCAATCTGTAAAGGTCAGATAAAAACCATAAAGGAATGGAATGATGACTACACACAGGAACACAAATGTGCCCGGTAGTGCAAACATCAAAAAGCTTTTTATTTTATCCCCTTTTGTACGCCCCAAGAGTTCCATACACGTCCACCTTTCTGTGAAACTAAATCTTATTTCTGTGCAGCCCAGTATTCTGCTACTTCAGAAGCTACACCTGCGCGGTCAATCTGACCACCTACATATTTCTGCATTGTTGCACCTACTACAGACCAATGATCGGAAGGAGCAATGAAGCTGGAGGAATAGGTCTTACCAGCACCCATCTTTGCTACGATATCTTTGGAAAGTGGATCAAGTGGTGCTACTGTGTTGTTTGTGCAAGCAGGAATCAGTGCGCATTTCTCAACAAGTGCTTTCTGTCCGGATTCGGAGTTTACAAGCCAGTCGATAAATGCAAGAGCTGCTTTCTGCTGATTTTCTGTAGACTGTTTCTTATCTACCATAAGCTGTTTGGTAGGAGAAGCCTGCATGCCATTGTTTGCAAAGTCAGAAGTATCATTTCCCATGAAGAATGGTAAGAAACCATATTCATCACTTGTGGAAGCGCCTGCGGACTCTAAGTTAGGCCATGCCCAGTTACCGTTTAACCAGAATGCTGCTTCTTTATCTACCAGGTGCATAGGATCTTCATCATAGATTGCACCAAGAGGATCTTCTTTGTTGTAGTTGTACTCAAGCACTACATCCATGGTATCCATGAACTGTGTGAATCTGTCATAGTCTGCGATGTTAAGGTCACCGGATTCAAGCTGTCCGATTACTTCCATAGCGCCGTCTGTTGTGCCGTCTTTTGTGTCATATACATAACCGAAATCATGTGCACCAAGAGACCAGTCTTCTTTGGAAAGAACAACAGGGTTCTCCATACCTGCATCTCTTAAGGATTTGCAAAGTGCTTCGAAGCTCTCTGTAGAATTGATAGAAGCAGGATCAAAAGATGTACCTAATGTCTCTTCAATGGCAGTCTTGTTGTAGATGATACCACGACCTTCTACACAGAATGGGAAGCTGTAAATCTTTCCATCTACTTTTGTTACCATGGATTCGCAGTACTGTACCCAAGATTCGTTTGTTAAATCTACGCCATACTCTGCACCAAGTGCTACTACGTCTGTAGTATCCAGAATAGCCATGGTCGGTGCTGTACCGGAATTGTACATGGAAGTTACTTTTGTATAAGGAACTTCACCTGCACCGCAAGCAAGTACTTCAAGGTGAATGCCTGTCTCCTCTTCAAATGTCTTTGCGGATTCTTCCAATGCACTCTGAATCTCACCTTTGGAGTTCAGGATTGTGATAGATTCTCCTGCAAGCTCAGAAGCAGCTGCTGTGCTTTCGCTGCCTTCTGCTGCTGTAGT
>JAEEGF010918774.1_pt1 | contig 19819 bp, 18 predicted proteins | sample 9134171 | NCBI WGS metagenome assembly JAEEGF01 (sample SAMN16246542, study PRJNA631951) | gut metagenome | biome: gut microbiome; feature: rumen; material: AP-attached | host: Bos | place: Iran: Karaj | collected 2018-10
CGAATAGGCCTCCGCCAGGGACGCGACGGTCTCGTTCCTCTCCCTGCGGAGGTACGCCCTGGCCTCGAGGAACGTGCACCCGGCGATCTCCTGCAGCAGCCACAGACGGGTGCAGTACCTGACCTTCCTCTCCCTCTCCTTCTTCTTCATGGCACCACCTCGGAACCATTGGTATACGGGGGAGTCCCACATGTTGATGGGATCTCCGCCATCCACCATGCTCTTGATCGCGCTGTTCGGGAACATCTGGTCGAAATAGCGAAACCATGACTCATTCGAATCCGAATCCATCCCGAAAACGTCCTCGAAGAAGTCGCCGAACGGGAATCCGCCCGGACAATACCTGTACTTGCACGATGCGAAGTATGTCGCCTCGTCAAACGAGAGCCCATGCTTCTCCTGCAGGTTCCACAGGAGGAGGGCGTAGTCCTCCTGATATTCGTAGGCTATGCGACTCTTCTCTTCCCTCCGGATTATCTTGGAGCTGTCCAGATGGATGATCCTTATCTCGCCTTGCGGGCGATCGGCCGTTTCCTTTTTGATTTCGACCCCCTCCTTCCGTTGCTCTTTAGTGCCTCTTTCGAAATATTGATGGCTGTACTACCTCCAAGCTCTCTTCTTGACAGCAAAGATCTTGGATAGTTCCTCTCAAACATCGCTATGGCGTTGTTTCCTTTGATGCTCCTTCCGTCTGGAACGCCAGAACCGTCGGCATATGTTCTCAGAGTTTTCCTATCGTCATGATAATTCATCTCTTTTTCCCGCTTCCACCTCTCGGTGTACGGTTCGACTTTTACGAGACCCAGAAAATACGAAGAAGGCCGGGCACTTGGTTTTTTAACCCTCACAGTTGCTTCTGCGGTTGTTGCCATCTCTTCTGCCATAGACAAACTTTTTGACACATTATCTGTCCCTCTCTGCGATAGGGACCTGAGGCCGCCCTTTTCATGTCTATAAACAGTTTTACTCAAATCTTTCCTCGATTTGTCAGAATCACGCATTAGATGAATGAATTCATGGGCAATTGCAGATTCGTCCGCTACATCATCTATGGTAATCCTATACCTGTCTCCTTTTTTGTATCTAGCCTGAAAGCTACCGTCAGCATTGGGATTGTCGACAGGACCAATGACTATCTTGGGATGCTTTGCAGATATGTGCTTTATCTCAGTTTCCGTAAAATTATCAGCTATTGCAGATGCCACCTGCTCCTGCTTCCTTACGGTCCCTCCGCTGATGCGACTGAATCCCCAGGACCAGACGATTTCCTCCGCACATCGCGAAACGCCCGCGTCTCTGCTTTAATATGACCGTCAACGATGACGCCACAGTGAAACGAAATGATGTTCCTGCAAGACACCCGGTCCATAGGGCTGGTATTCTGGATAGTGGTAGCCTTGCTGCTGTTCAACGCAGCGGCGATGCTGGCAGGCCTCCTGCCCTTGGATCTGGTAGACATCCCCGACTATGTTACCGACGAGACGATGTACTGCCTGCTGGTTGGCGGAGGCAGCCTGATCTCCGCCGTCATCTACGCCAAGAACGCCCATAACGTCATGTCCAAGAAGATGGCCAGGGTCGAGGTGGTCCGCAGGTACGTCCTCACGGTCGGCCTCTGCACCCTCCTGGGGGGCGTCATGGGCGGCCTGGCGGAGTATCTGTTCACCAACGACCCCGACAGCGGGCTCCTAATCACCGTCGCCACGATAATCCTCGGAATCATGGTGCTCCTGATATCGATGATCATCGCCAACGACAGGAAAGGACCCATGAAAAAAGCGGTATGGGCCATCCTGGTGATCGCCTTCGTGCTCATGGCCATAGGCGCCCTTCTGCCTGCGGACAACTACTGGGAGTACGCGGAGAACATTTCGCACCTCCTGATAGCCTTCTTCATGCTCGCGTTCATCACGGACTCCGACGTCAGAAAGGAGATGGGGGCCTGCTCATGATCGACTGGCTGACGCAACTGGTGTTCCAGGCCGACCTGATATTCCTGCTGATCCTGTTCTTCTCGGAGAAGAACAGCCCGTCTAAGATCCTCGTATGGGCGCTGGTGATGCTGTTCCTGCCGCTGGTCGGGTTCATCATATACATCGTCATAGGACAGTCGTTCTATTCCGACCACAAGTTCAAGAAGAAAGGGCTGAAGGACGAGGAGGTCGACGACATGCTCCTCCGGAACGAGGACCTCCTGAAGGCGGAGCCGGACCCCGTGTACAAGCGCACCGCCCAGGCCGTCCTGGACACCGGAGGGCTGGGGTTCTCCAACAACAACGACGTCAAGCTGTACACCCTGGGAGAGGACAAGTTCAGGGACCTCTACGACGACCTGAGGAACGCGGAACGGTACATCCACCTGGAGTACTACATAATCAGGGACGACGAGCTAGGGAACGAGCTCATGGACATCCTCACGCAGAAGGTCAAGGAAGGCGTCGAGGTCAAGCTGCTGACCGACGACTTCGGAGTGGGTAAGGGCCCGAAGAAGTCCATAAAGGTCTTCAAGGCTGCCGGCGGCGAGTTCGCGGTGTTCCACAAGGTACTGTGGCTGATATTCAGCCCCAAGAAGAACAACCGCAACCACAGGAAGATCGGCGTCATCGACGGGAAGGTCGCGTACTGCGGCGGATTCAACATCGGCGACGAGTACCTTGGCAAGGGTCCCCTCGGACATTGGAGGGACACGGCAGTCTGGATATCCGGGGACGCCGTGAAGCCTCTGCAGGTAAGGTTCCAGATGGACTGGGAATACGCCACCGGCGGGGAGATGTGCCCCAAGGAAAGGCTGCAGGACTATTACGGGACTACGGAGTACCCGTCGACCGGCGACGCCAGAATCCTGACCGTCTCGGGCGGCCCCGACGTGGCGGACTTCAACCCTGTGAGGATGGAGTATCTGGAGCTAATCAGGAACGCCAAGAGGTCTGTGTACATCCACTCCCCCTACTTCATACCGAACGACTCGCTGCAGGACGCTCTCTCGGTGGCGGCGGCCAACGGAGTCGACGTCAAAGTCATAATACCCGACAAGCCAGACCACATGTTCGTGTACTGGTGCAACATAAGCTGCGCCTACTCGGTCATGGGGAACGGCGTGAGGGTGTTCATGTACAACGACGGCTTCGTGCATTCCAAGACCATGGTGGTGGACGGGGAGCTGTGCTCCGTGGGCTCGGCGAACTTCGACGACAGGTCGCTGGTCCTGAACTTCGAGACCAACGCCGTGATCCTGTCCAAAGACATCGGGAAGAGGATGGACGACGCCTTCGCCGAGGACCTGAAGCGTTGCACGGAATACACCAGGGAGGACTACGAGAACATCAACGGATACCAGGCGCTGAAGGTGGCCGTGTCGAGGATGTTCAGCGGGCTGTCTTGAAGAAAGGGAAGGGAATCCCTCCCTTCCCTGAATACGACCTCCCGAAGAGCCTTTATCCGACACGTCGGTACGAACAACGGCGCAGACGCGCCAGGACGTGAGCCGTTGGACGTAATTGGGACGTGGATCGTCGTCGAGGCCATAAGGTTCGACGAGGACATGAACAAGAAGTGGATGACCAAGGGGGAGGTCATGGCGGACGACTCGATCGACGAGGACGCCAAGGAGCCTTTCAGGTACAAGCTCGTCTTCATGGAGGACGGGACCCAGTGCACCACCATGCCGATACCCGAAGACGTGACCCAGGAGGAGATAGACCAGGCGGTGGCCGAGGGGGAGATCGAGCTTTTCGGGGACAGGTACATGGCGCTGGAGAAGCACCTTTGGAAGATCGAGGACGGGAAGCTCATGATCGACACCGGGATGAAGGGAGAAGTCTTAGGCGAAGAAGTATCCCCTTGGGTGGAGGCCCCGATAACGGACGGGATAATGGAGTACATGATGTTCAGGCTGAAGAGGGAGCGATTCCGAATCCTTCATCCGGTCTGAGGCCGCCAGGGTCTGATTCCGGCGGTCTCGTCCGGAGTATTTCGACAGCGGGCCATCTCATGCCCAGACCGATGGAACAGAAGCGGCGTTTCGCCCTTCCCTCTGATGCCGGCGACGTCGCTGACCCGCCGAAGGCTCCTCGACGCCGTAGACGTCTTCCAGGGACACCAGGATGACTCCGGCGTTGGCGGACGCCTCCTCCACCAGCCTTTCCTCGAACCCGCACCCCGAGAACAGCATGTAGAGCTTGTTGGTGCCGTTCACCTTCTTCGAGTTGTCCACGAGCTTAGTCAGGTCGGCCATTCCGAACGGCTCCCCGCTGAGCCTGCAGACCATTGGCACCGCCCTCTTCACGCCGTGGTCGTCGCGTATCAGAGCCACGTAGTCTATGTCCGGGAAGACGGAACCGTCCGTCCTGCGGACCTTGCCCACGATCAGGCAGTCGTAATGGATCGCGACGTACTCGGCACATACCATCTTGAAGACGCCCTCCATGTATTCTGACACCGCCCCCAGGGACATGCCGTAGGACTCGTCCAAGGAGAAGAAGTCGGAGTCCCTCCTACATCTGGCTATCACGCCGTAATAGAATCTCAGAAGGTTGCTGTTGAACGAGAATATGGAGTTCCGGTATCCGTTGGAGGACGACTCCTTGATGACGAAACCCTTGTTCTCCATCTCCTGCAGGGCTTTGGAGCAGGCGCCCTGCGAGACCTCCGCCATGTCCATTATGTCCTTGAAGCGCTCCGAGCCCGAGGCCATGGCGTGCAGTATCCTTATGCACTCGGACTTGAGGGTCGCCTCTGAATTGACCATGGACTCCACCTCCAGCGCGAACACCGACATCCTGCCGAAGAACTGGTCGCGGATGGCCTGCTCCGGATCCCCTTTCAGCAAGAAGTGGTAGGCGGGCGCGCCGCCGACCATGCCGTACGCCTTCAGATGCTGGAGCGGCGTGTATTCCGGATGGAACCCCTTGCATTCGAGGTAATTCATGGGCTTGATCTCGACTATGTTGGCGATCTTGCCGAATACCGTGCTGTCGGTGTCGCAGGCTATGAAAAGGATCCTGGTTCCGTACATCTCGCGGCGGAGGAACGTGGATATGTAGCTGGACAGCTCCGGGAAGGTGTCTATGAGCTCCTGATAATGGTCCAGGATGAGGACCGTCTTCTTATGGCCGCAGACCTTCATCACCAGGCCGAAGAAATCCTGGACGTCCTCCAGCGTCTCCCTGCTTCCGCTGTACCGGCTGACGGCGTCTTCCATGTTGTGGAGGCAGTCGACGGCCAGGCCCCCGGTTCCGCGGACGTAGATGTAGGGCTTGTCCTTGCAGAACTCCCTGAGCAGGGAGGACTTCCCCAGACGGACCCTTCCGTGGACGGCGCAGCTCTGCGGTACGTCTCTGTAAAGCCCCTCCAGATACTCGAGCTCCTTCTCCCGTCCGACGAAACCCTGCATAAAAGGCGGATGTGTTTCTTGCTATTAAGAATATTCAAACCAATTTTTAAGTATGCCTAAATTTAAATATTATTTAGGTATTCCTAAATCTAGAGACAGAAACGGAGGTGCATAGGAAGAAAGCCGATATCTCAAGCCGGTCCGCGGAGTTCCAGTGGCATTGTAGTATCACGGACCGGCCGTATACCACTCTAATTACATTTTGTAAAGCTCAGGACGCCTTTTCGAGAGATAATGCACATCCCTCATGGTCCTGTACCCGTCGCCTTCCCGTATCCTTCTCAGAATTCCAGATTCGAGATCCGCCGTCAAGACGGCCTCCCCGCCCGACTCGTCCTCGACCAGAATCGTCCCCTTGGGGTCCAATATCATTCCGCCCCCTCCGAACGAGGTCCCGGCGCCATTGGGGCCACATGCATTGCAACAAGCGACGAAGACGGAGTTGTCGTAAGCCCTGGCCGGGAGAATCCTCCTCCAGATCCCGGACCTGCGCCCGCCGGACAGCCCTGACGCATGCGGCATCAGGACCAAATCGGCCCCCTTCAAGGCGTAGGTCCCGGTTATCTCGGGGAAATGGGACTCCCAGCACATCTGGATGCCGACGACGGCTTTGGAGGTGCGTATGACGTCGAGGGACTCCCCCTGGACCATGCGCTCGGCCTCCATGGCGCCGAGATGCGTCTTGCAATACATGCCGACGATACGGCCCTTCTCGGCCACCGCCTGCACGATGCGCCTGCCCTCATCCGCGAAACCGAAGCACACGCACGGGCCGGACTCCGTTGCCTCGACGACCGCGCGGACCTCCGGGGAATCCGGAGACAGAAGGCGGACGTCGGACGCCATGGAGTACCCGGTGAGCGACATCTCGGGAAACAAGACAAGATCCGTCCCGGACCTGGACGAGGCGTCGATGCGGGACAGGATGGATTCCAAGTTCCCTTCGACGTCGCGCACGTCCGACCTCATGCAAACGGCGTCTATCCTGAGGTCTTCCATGGCCGAAGAACAGGGAAAAGATATTTCACGGTTGGGAGCGAGGATGGCGGGGCCGGCCCGCCGGAGTCCTCACTCGTCGTCTTCAGGAAGGACGACCTCGTTGTCGTAGTCCGCAGGCTTCTCGACCTTGAAGATCACGCCGATCACGACCAGGACGAGGATCAGGCACCCGCCCGCTATGAAGGCGAAATCGACGCTGTTGGCGAAGGCGAGGAGGATCTCGTTGACGACCTTCGGAACCTCTGTCAGGAGCTGCGCAGGAAGATAGCCTATCTGAAGCATCACAGACGCGATTCCAGGCATTCCCGTCACAGCATCGGGAACCAGCAGGTCCAGGACCCCGGTGCTATGCGGAACCGCCGCATAGATGTCGGGAGAAAGCAACGACTGGAGCTCCCCGTTGATCTTGTTGCCGATGAGCATGGCGAAGACGGCCGTACCGATGGTTGCCCCGACGGACCTTATCAGGTTGACGGCCGAGGTGGTCATACCCATCTCGGAAGGCTTGGAGCTGTTCTGGACGGCGGTCATTATCACTCCCATCATGCACCCGAGCCCCAGTCCGAAGACGACCAGGCACATGATATAGTACTCCACGGAGGTGCCGATGGTCATCTGGGAAAGCATGTAAAGGCCCGCGAAGGTGACCAGGGGGCCGGCGATCAGCCACGGCCTGTACCCGGTCTTCATCAGAACCGCCCCGCTGGTGAGCGCGGTGATCATCATGCCCACGACCAGAGCCAAAGAGTAGAACGCCGAGTCCAGGACGGAGAACCCGAGGACGTAGATAGAGAACATCGAGGAGTAGGTCATCGCGCCCATCATCGCCAGCCCGAAGATGAACATGAACACGGCGGCCTTGACGACGACCTTGTTCTTTATCAGATGGGGGGCTAGGATAGGCTCCACGGCCCTCTTCTCGGCCTTCACGAACAGCGCCAGGAGGACCAGCGCCAACGCGATCATGGCGAACGAGACGGGACCTACCCACTCGAACTTGTCTCCCCCGAACTCGAAGAACAGGAGCACGTCGACCAGCATGAGCGAGAGCAGAAGCATCCCCAGCTTGTCTATGTGGACGTCGTCCTTGCTTCCTACGGGCGTGGGGAACTTCTTGATGGTGAGAATGAACGCGACAACGGCCAGAGGAACGTTGATGTAGAAGATCCAATGCCAGCTGATGTACTCGGTGATGTACCCGCCGATGAGGGGGCCGACGCCGCTTCCGATCCCGAAGACGGCTCCCAGGACGCCCTGCATCTTTGCCCTCTCGCGAGGGGAGTAGAGGTCTGCGACCGCCGCCGTGGCCACGGGGATCAATATCCCCCCGCCGAGGCCTTGCACGGCGCGGCAGGCGATGAACATCTCCATGCTGGTGGAAAGCCCGGCGACTATCGAGCCAGAGACGAAGAGCGTGAGCCCGATCAGGAACAGGGGCTTCCTCCCGTAGAGGTCGGAGAGCTTCCCGGATATCGGTATCATCACGGTCTCGCAGAGCATGTAAGCCGTGATCATCCATGCGTACAGGTCCGCGCCTTTCAGATCCGCGACTATCTTGGGGGCGCACGTCCCCACGATCGTCCCGTCGAAGCACGCGGTGAGCATTGCCAGCCCCAAGCCGAACATGATCGACCGGCGCACGCGCGGACTTATGTTTTTATAAGTGATTTGTTCCACAGCCATTGAATCCGCGTCGGCTAACCGCTGCTTCTATATAAAAGGTGCATACAGACGGTTTGTCGCGCGGAATCAATGGATGACCGGGAATCGCCTCTCGAACCGGGAGGCCATCAGGAAGTATATCCTGGACTCGATCTTCGACACGACGGACGCGAACGAGTCCAGCTCCTCCTGGGACAGGGATCCGAACGCATCGTCGCAGATGGACGAGACCGTCTTCTCCGCCATCAGGAGCGCCTTCCTCCCGGCGTCGGTCAGCTCCAGCGACCAGGTCTTGCCTCCGCTGCCGTTGTACGCCAGGCCCATCAGCATGAGCTCGTGGACCACGGTCGAAACCCTGGACTTGTCCACCGGGATCCTGGCGCAGAGCTCCTTCTGGGAGATCCCGCCTCCGTTTCCAATGGCTATGATGAACGGGATGTGGTGAGGCTTGAGCGGGGTGCCTTCCAGGCCCTTCTCGCTGCTGATCCTGACGAAACGGGCCATCTTGTCCGGGTACAGCAGAAGAGGTTCGAGAACCTGATACTCCATGATGAAGCAGTGCACGTTATCTTTAAAAAGACGACTGATGGATTGTCAGCGTGCGTGAAAGTTTAAGTCTTGGTCAAAAGTACAGGGCGCAGGTGCAACGATGCAGCTTTATCATGACAAAGACGCGGACCTCGGGATATTCGACGGCAAGAAGGTCGCCGTCCTCGGATACGGGGCCCAGGGAAGGGCCCAGGCGCTCTGCTTCCACGACTCCGGGATCGACGTGACCGTCGGGGTCAGGAAGTCCGGGAAGTCCTGGGAGAAGGCGAAGGAGGACGGTCTGAAGGTGGCCGAGTTCGCCGACGCCGTCAAGGACGCGGACGTGGTCCTCATGCTGCTGCCTGACGAGGTCCAGCCGGACATCTACAAGGAGTTCGTCAAGCCCAACCTCAAGAAGGGCGCCGCCCTGGAGTTCGCCCACGGATTCGCCATAACCTACAAGCTCATCACCCCGCCCAAGGACGTGGACGTCATCATGATGGCCCCCAAGGCGCCCGGAGACATGGAGAGGCTGGTCTTCACTGAAGGCTTCGGCGTTCCCGCGCTCATCTGCGTCCACCAGGACGTGACCGGCAACGCCAAGAAGATAGCCCTCGGCCTGGCGAAGGGCCTCGGGGCCACCCGCGCCGGGGTCTTCGAGACCACCTTCGACAACGAGACCTACACCGACCTCTTCGGGGAGCAGGCCGTCCTCTGCGGAGGCCAGACGGAGCTCATCAAGCGCGGGTTCGAGACCCTGGTGGAGGGCGGTTACCCTCCGGAGATGGCCTACTTCGAGGTCCTCCACGAGACCAAGCTCATCGTCGACCTCATAAACAAAGGCGGATTCGAGCTCATGTGGCACGTGGTCTCCAACACCGCCGAGTACGGAGGCATGACAAGGAGGGAGAGGGTCGTGACCGACCAGTCCAAGGCCGCCATGAAGGAGATCCTCGGAGAGATCGAGGACGGGACCTTCAAGAACCAGTGGAGAAAGGAGTGGGCGGACGGGCTCGTCAACCTCAAGGCCATGGAGGAAAAGGAGAAGCAGCTCCAGCTCGAGGTGACCGGCAGGGAGATCCGCAGGCTCTTCGAGAGGAAGAAGTGATTCCAGGGGGGAAGGAGGGGTGAGCAGGATAGCCATCCGCAGCGCGGCGGGGGAGTTTATCGGGGACCTGGACGGATCCGACATATCCAACGCCATCTGGCTCGCCCCTCCCGCGACCCTCGAGACCAACATGCTGGGAGGCATGATGTACTGCGAGCTCCCCCTGAAGGCTATCATGCCCAAGGAGGGGCGCGTCACCAAGCTGGAGACGGGGGACATCGCGTACTGGCCGGGCCCGGGCGCCTTCTGCGTGTTCTTCGGGCCGACCCCTCTCAGCGGCGAGGACGGGAGGCCGGTGGCCCCGTATCCCGTCATCAAAATAGGGAAGATGGCCGGGGACTGCTCCCGCATGGACGACATCGGGGACCGGCAGAGGATAATCCTCGCCCCGGTGCTCCGATGAGACGCTCCGGGCCCTCCCTATGGCCTTACATAAAGCCGTACAGCGAGAGCATAGGGCTCATCGTGCTGCTGCACGTCGCCGGCGTCGCCGCCCAGATCGGGATGATAGCGCTCCTGAGCCCCATACTTACGGGCGTGGACGACGAGGGAGGCGATGATTCCTTCCTCATGTACGGGGCGATACTCGTATTCATCACGGCCGGGTTCTCCTTCATAATCGCGATCACCTCCCACATCGCTTCCAGGGTGTCCTCGTCCATAACGGCCGACCTCCGCAACGACATAATGAGGACCGTCATGGACCTGGACGACATATCGTCGGCGGGATGGAGCCCCACCCGCGCCATGACCGTCCTGACCGGCGACGTCAAGGTCGTCCAGGACTACATCTACGAATGCCTGCGCTCATACGTCTCCATGCCGATGCTGATGGCCGCGCTGCTGTACGAGACGTTCCTGTTGAACGTGAACATGGGGGTGGCCATGCTGGCGGTGTTCGCCGCGGTGTGCCTGGTCACCTACGTGGTCGGCGTGCGCCTGTACCCCTTGTACCGGAAGCAGATGTCCCGCCTGGACAAGGTTAATGCGATCCTTCGGGAGAAGATCCCCGGAGGGCGCATGATTCGCGCCTACGACGGGACGGAATACGAGGAGGAGAAGTTCGAGGCGGCCAGCGGCGAGTTCGGAGCGGTCACCAAGGCCATATCCATGAGGAGCTGCCTCCTTCCTATCCTGGCCACGGCGTCGGTATGGATGCTGGTGGTGATGTCGTACGCCGTGGCGGCCGCGAGCTACCACAAGGACACCGTCTTCGTGGAGCTGATGCTCTTCATGCAATACACGGCGTACCTCGTGGGGACGATGTCCGTGATACCCTTCCTCTGCCTCAACACCCCCAGGGCGTTCTCCTGCATGGGAAGCATACTGGAGCTCATCCACGCCCGCGATAACCGTGCTGGCAAGAGGGAGGCCTCGTCCCCTCGCGACGGCGCTCCAGCGATAAGGGCGGAGAACCTCGCGACGGCCGAAGGCAGGGCCCTGAAAGGCCTGTCCTTCGAGGTCGGGCCGGAGGAGACCGTCACCCTGGCCGGGCCCAACGGCTGCGGGGAGTCCGAGTTCGTCTCCGTGATGCTCGGATTCTCGCGCTGCTCCTCCGGAAGTCTGGAGGTCCTGGGGATGGACGCGTCCTCCTCAGACCCGGCGCGCCTCCGCGAGGCCGTGGCGTACTGCGGTAACTCGATGGTCCTGCTCAGAGGGCCCCTGTCCCGCAACATCGACCCCCGCGGAGAGCATGACGAGGAGGAGATCATGGAAGTGTGCATGCTCCTCGGCCTGGACGACGCCGTCGCTTCCCTTCCGAAAGGCCTGGAGACCGAGATAAGCGACCGGAAGGCCGAGCTGTCCGGCGGGCAGAGGCAGCTGGTGGCCATAGCCAGGTGCATCTTGAACCCGGCGCACATCCACGTGTTCGACGACTGCTTCTTCTCCTTGGACATGGAATCCCGCGCCAAGGCGATGAGGGCGATAAAGGAGAGGTGCTCCGGCGCCATCCTCTTCGTGATGCACGACCTGTCCACCGCGGGCATATCCGACAGGGTCATAATGCTGGACGAGGGAAAGGTGGCGGAGGACGTGGTCCGCCTGGACGGCCTGAGAGGGAGGCTGAGCTCATGGAACCGACGGGCACGTGGTCCAGCCTCAGGAACGTCGCCTCCCTCAAACGCCTCGAGAAGTACATCGGCAAGGACGTCAGGAAGATGCACTTCTACGCCGCCGTGTACGTCATGGCCACGATCGTCATATCGTTCGTGCCCTTCGTGTGCGGAAAGTACCTGAACAAGATGATAGACGTCGTCTACGGAAACGGGAGGATAGAGATCACGCTGCCGTTCCTCGTAGCGATAATCCTTATGCTGGCCATATGGGCGGCGGCCTCCTCCTTCGCCGCCCGGAGGAGCACGGCGTTCTCCCTGAGCATCACCCGCCGGCTGAGAAGGGACCTGAACATGAAGCTGATGAAGGTGCCCGTGTCGCAGCTGGACTCCATCTCGGACGGGGACTTCATCCCCATGGTGTCCACCTGGATCCCGGCCATAGGCAGGATGCTGTCCGTGGATTACGCGGGGTTCTTCGCGTTCGGGACCATGATCGTGATAATAAGCGTCATGATGCTCATCACGTCCCCCTTGCTCTTCCTCACCTATCTCATAATACTCCCCGTGTCCGCCCTCGCGTCCCGGCAGATCACCAGGATGTCCGCCAAGGACTTCAGGCTGCAGCTGGACCTGATGGAAGGGCTGAACACGAAGATGGGCGACATCGTGTCCGGGCACAGGACCATGAAGACCGAGCGCCTGGAGGAGTCGGTCGTCGAAGATTTCGAGAAAGCCAACGCCGAGTTCACGGAGGCCTTCGTGAGAAGCCGGACCAGGTCCGGGGCGATAGGCCCGCTGACCTGGGTGGTGGCCAACCTCGGATACGTGTTCACCGTCCTCAACGGGGCGGTGATGATGGAAAAAGGGGCCCTGGACCCCGGGATGTTCCTCTCGTTCATGGTCTACGTCAGGATGATCACCAAGCCCCTGCTGGGGATGTCATCTATGTACGACTCCCTGAGGTCTGACGTAGACTCCATGAAACGCATACTGAACTTCCTGAATTCGGAGGAGACCCCGTTCCGCAAGGATTTCCCCATCGAGGGGGTGCGCGGCCGCCTGGAGTTCCGCGACGTGACGTTCGGATACGAAGAGGGGAAGCCGGTCATCCGCTCCCTCTCCTTCGTCGCGGAGCCAGGCACCGTCACCGCCGTCGCCGGGCGCACCGGTTCGGGGAAGAGCACCATGACCTCCCTGATGGTGGGGTTCTACCGGCCGTGGTCGGGGCAGGTGCTCCTGGACGGATGCGACGTCTGCAAGATGTCGGCCGGCATGGTCAGCTCCAGGGTGGCGATAGTACTGCAGGACCCCTGGATCTTCGAGGGTACGATACGCGAGAACGTCGTCTACAACCGTGAGGGAATAACCCGGGAGAGGCTGAACGAGGTGGCCTCCGTGACGGGGCTGGCGGCGCTGGTGGAAGGACTTCCGAGCGGCTACGAGACGCGCATCGGGAACGACGTCATGCGCATCCCGCTGGCCCACAGGAGGATCATCTCGCTCACCCGGGCCCTCCTGGGAGACCCGGAGATCGTCATCTTGGACGAGGCGTTCGCCGGGATGGACCCGGGGACCGGCTCCAAGGCCCTTCACGGCCTCAAGGAGGTGATGGCCGGACGCACCGTGATCATGACCGCCCACAATCCCGCCGTCATCGAATCGGCGGACGCCGTCGTCAGGCTCCGAGGCCTCGGTTCCCCACCAGCTCCATGCCGGAGAAGCTCATGGACGGGACGGTCGCGACCCCCGTCTGGACAGGGTCGTTCCCGATGAGCTCCACGTTCGCCACGGCCTCCAGCATGTTCCCCATGAGCAGGGCGTTGTTCACCGTGCCGACCACCTCCCCGTTACGAATCATGTATCCGCACCTGACGTTCAGGCCGAACCTGCCCGTGAGCTCGTCGGCCTCCGGCCAGGCGAACTTCTCAACCAGTATCCCGCGGTCGATGGACTCTATCATGCTTTCCCTCGACTCTCTCCCAGGCTTCACTACCAGGTTCAGCGGCTTTATCGCCGGGGTCCTGTCGTAAGCCCCCTGCGGCTCCACGCTGGACCTGCGCATGCCGTTCCCGGTGCTGTCGCCGCAGAAGGCGTCGTTCAGGAACCCCTTGAGGACCCCTCCCTCGATCACCGCCTTCCTGGAGGCGGGAGTGCCCTCGTCGTCGAACACGCAGGACAGCGGCGCAGGGGACGTCGGGTCGTCGACGATGGTCAGTGACTCGGAGGCGACCTTCTCCCCCAGGGAGTTTGCCCACATCGTGCGCCCGTACTTCCTGTTCTCGCCGTTGACCGCAGACCCAACCGAGGACAGCAGCATGTCGCCAAGCTCGCTCGGAGGGAGCATCATCGTCAGCTTCTCGGAGCCCTTGAACTCCTTGCATACGGCGGCCGCCTCGGCCTTCCTGGACAGCTCTTCCGCTATCGCCGCGGGGTCCAGGTCCAGACCGGTGCCGTGGTAGGTCTCCATCCCCTCCCCGGGGTGGTCCCTCCTCGTCATGGACGTGAAATGCCCGTAGACCATGGTGCTCCTGTGGCCGACGTCGACGCCATTGCCGTTGACGGTGCGGGACTCGGTGCAGGACAGGCGAATCTGCGCCCTGGGGATGTCCACGCGGCAGTTGTCTATGACCTGTCTCGCCAGCTCCCTCAGGTCCTCTGCGGACGCGTTTTCGACCCTGCGGTCCCACACGTCCGGCGCCAGGATCCTGGCCTGGGCGGGGTAGGCGTAATCGTTGAGCGACTTGGACTCCGGGGAGCGGGAGAGCACCGCGTCGGCCATCGATAGGCAGTCTTGGACCGCGCCCTCCGAGTTCAGCGACACGGACGACTTGCCCGTCCTGCCGCCGTCGATCATGCGGAACATCATCCCGGAGTCCACCTTTGTCTCGACGTTGCTTATCCTCGACCCGTCTATGTACACCGTGCGGACCACGGTCTCGGACACGTAAACCTCGGCCTGGTCGTAGCGCTTCAAGGCCTGTATCGCCCTGTCGTCGGGGTAGATCACTGCCCTCCCCCCACGATCATCCTGGCGCGCATGTACGGGCCGCCGGACGACACCCGCACCCAGTCCTCTATGCCCTTGCCGCACATCCCCCCGTCCAGGACGACCTCCTTGGTGAGGGCATCGGCCGACGAGAGGATCTCCACAGACCTGCCGGTGAGCGTGAACGACTGCAACATCCTGGTGACCTCGCCGTCCTCTATCAGGAAACCGCGGAGGCACTTGGCCTCGAAGCCCCCTCCCACGGGGTCCTCCATGCCGTTGACCATCTTGTCGCACAGGATCCCGCGCCTGGTGTCGGCGATCAGGTCGTCCTTCTCCCATTCGCCAGGGCCGAAGTAGGTGTTGGTCATCCTGACCCAGGCCCTCTTCCCGAAGCTCTCCGCCCTTCCGTTGCCTGTGGGGCGGCATCCTAGGCGGGCGGCCGTCTCCAGACTGTGCATGTAGCCGGAGTAGACCCCTTTGTCGATTATCTTGGTGCACCCGGACGGGGTCCCTTCGTCGTCGTAGGGGACGGACCCGTGGGCGCCGGGGACGGTCCCGTTGTCGTACATGGTTATGGCCTCCGAGGCCACCTTCCTCCCAACCGCGCCGGTCAGGAACGAGCGTCCCTTGGTTATCTCGTCGCCTTCGGATGCGTGGCCCATGGCCTCGTGGGCGAGGAGGCCGGAGACCATGGGATCCGATATGACCGTCATAGCACCGGAGGGGGCCCTCTCGGCGGAGAGCGTCTTGACGGCCTCCTCGGCCGCGGTCCTCCCTATCCTCTCCAGGTCGGCGTCCTTGACGACCTCGAAGCCGAGAGTGCTGTCAGGGCCGTCGTAATACTGCTCCATCCTGCCTCCGTCCGCGGCGACAGACATCGCCCTGCACAATGTGCGGACCTCCTCCCATCCCAGGTCGGCTCCGGCGGAGTTGACCAGCATGTTCTCCTTCACCTCTTCGGAATAGGCCCCCATGCGGTTCACCACCCTGGGATCCAGCGCCTGCGCGGAATCTAGGTCCAGGACGGCGGCGATCTTCTCGTCGATCCCGACGGAATCCGGATGCACCCTCACCTGGGCGCGCTCGTGCCTCCTGACCGTCGAGGGCTCCAGCTCCGTTCCCGGCCTGCCGTCTCCGGTGGCGTTCCTGACGGCGTCCTCCGCCGCCTTCAGCACAGCCCCGGGATCGAAGGACGTGACCGTCCCGTACCCCCATCTGCCGTCCTTCCACGCCCTGAGGCAGACCCCGCCGGTGCTCTTGCGGACCAGCTGCCTCAGCTCGCCGTTCATCGAGCTTATGCCGACGTTCCTGATCGTCTGGGACCTGGCGTCGGCGAACTCGGCGCCCAGGTCCGTCATCCTCCGGACCGCCTTGTGGAGCGCGTCCTGGGAGTCCTCCGCCTTCACCATGCATGCGGCCTGCATCATACCACCGTGAAGGAATGGTCGAAGGAGGTCAGCACCTCGCACCCGTCCTCAGTTATCAGGCAGGTGTCCTCTATCCTTATCCCCCCGACTCCGGGGATGTATATCCCGGGCTCCGCGGAGACCACGTTGCCCGCCTTCAGCCTCTGCTCCGACTTCGGGGATACGGAAATGTCCTGATGGACCTCCATCCCTATGCCGTGGCCGAACGAATGTATGAACTTCCCCTTGAACTCGGTCCCGTCTATGAGCTCCCTGGCGGCCAGGTCGGCGGCGTTAGCCGGGGCGCCGTCCATGTACTCCGCGATCCCGGCCAGCTGGGCCTCCCTGACGACCTCGTATGCCCTCTCCAGAATCTCCGGGGGCCTCCCGAGGAACACGGTCCGGGTCATGTCCGAGCAGTACCTGCCGTATTTGGATCCGAAGTCGAACAGGGCCGTGTCGCCCTTTCTGAGCCTGTAGTCGCAGGGCATGTGATGGGGCTGGGAGGAATACGCCCCGAACGCGGCTATGGTGTCGAAGGCGTTCCCCGAGCCGCCGAGCTCCCTCATCCTGTTGTCTATCCTGGCGGCGACCTCCTTCTCGGATACCCCTTCAGACAAATAGTCGGGGATCTCGCGGGCGACCTGGGAGGATATCCTGCATGCCTCCCTCGTGGCGGCGACCTCCTTCGCGTCCTTGACCGAGACCGTGTCGCCTATGGCCTTGCCGGCGTCCACCGGCTCTATCCCCTCGGCCACCTTCCTGACGTACTGGACGGCGGCGTAGGTCGCGGAGTGCATGTTGAACCCGACCTTGGAGCATCCGGACAAGGCCTCCCTGATGTATCTCTCCCTCTCCTCGCGATCGTGGTACACGCGGACCTCGCCCGCGCCCTCCGATGCGGACTCCTCCTCCAGGACGCTCACTATGACGTCCATGGACCCGTCCTTCCTCACGACCGCGAAGGACCCCTCGAAGGTCCCGGAGGACTGCTCCGTCAGATACCAGAAGGTGGAGTCCAGGAACGGCTCGCCGTCGTTGGCGATGACTATGGCATCCATGCCTTCCGCGTTCGATATGAGCCTCTCGGCCCTTGTAAGCGCCATGTGCGCAGGATGACCGCGGAAGTGATAACCGTGTTGGTTCTCAGATTCCGATCCACTCGTTCCTTACTATCCTCTTGAGGGCGGATATGGCGGACATCGCCGCCAGGTACGACGTCTTCGGGTTGTCGGGGGAAGGGACGTTGTAGGTGTGGCAGACCATCATCCCGAACTCGCCCTTGATCTTGAGCTCGTGGGAGTTGCTGTGGGTGTCCGGGTCCAGGACGACGGTGACCTTGGTCCTGTCGAATCCGATTCCTAGGAGGCTGACTGTTGCGGCCACGTTCACGTTCTTGGGGAACAGCTTGACGGCCTCCCTGGCGGGGCCGGAGTACACCACGGTCTTCTCCTTGACGGACCCCACGTCGATGCCCTTGTCGATGACGTACTGGATGTCCGTGAGGCTCCTGGGGCCCTTCGTGGTCACCAGCTCCACCTCGTCCAGCTCGCCCACCGACGAGGACCTGAGCCCGTCGGTGCCGCAGACCGCGCCCGAGGGGATGAATATGCGTGCCTCGCAGGCCTTGGCCTTCTCCGACACGGAGTTCTTGAAGTCGTCGTCCACCAGGGCGCCCACGGACATTATCATTATGTCCACGCCCCTGGAGACCACCTTGGGAAGGATTGTCCTGGCGGCGTCCTGGCTGGCCGCCTCTATGACCAGGTCGCAGTGGTAGAGCTCCTCCTCCACGTCCTCTATGACGATTGCCTTCTTCAGCTGGGAGGCCAAGGTCTCGGCCAGCCCCGGGATTATGTCTATGAGGTAGATCCTCTTGACCTCGGACATCTCGTCCGCGGCCCTGGCGAGCTTGGAGCCGATGGAGCCGCAGCCTACGATCGTTATGCGCATGGTGTCGACGTTAGGTCGAAATCCTATTAAGAACTAACGCATGAATCCGCTTTTCTTTCGTTTTTCGTTTATCTTCATATTCATTGATTCGATATTCGTATTATTCCAACGTTTATCGTATGATGGCAACCGTATCCTCGGCGGAGGCCGTCCCATTCGGCCATGAACTCCTCCAGGAACCCCTCCATGTACCTGTGACGCGCCTCGGCCATGCGCCTGGCGGAATCCGTGTTCATGAGACCTTGCAGCTTCAGCAGCTTCTCGTGGAAATGGTTGACCGTGGTTCCGACGGAGGAACGGTACTCGGACTCGTCGGCGAACGACCTCGGCCCTTCCCCGGGGACGTGCATGGGGCGGCCCTTGCTCCCCCCGTAGGCGAACGCCCTCGCCACCCCTATCGCCCCTATGGCGTCCAGGCGGTCCGCGTCCTGGACTATCCTCCCTTCCAGAGACGCCGGGACGTCCTTCCCGGTCCCCTTGAACGACATCGACGATATTATGCCGCGGACCTCCGACGCGACCTCCTCCGGGACCCCCTCGGACTCCATGAACCGGCTGGCGTTGGGAAGCCCCTCCCCTCCGAACAGCTTGGGGTCGTCGACGTCGTGGAGCAGCGCGGCCAGCCTGACCACGTCCATGTCCCCGCCCTCCTCTTCGCACAATGCGCAGGCGAGGGAGCACACCCTGGCCGTGTGGTAGATGTCGTGCCCTCCGGAATCGCCTTCGAAGAGCCTCCTGGCGAACTCCTCCGCCCTCGCGAACACCTGCTCGTCCATGCCGCCGGAACGTCTCGGACGTATTTCACGGTGCCCGGCAACGTTGATATCGCCGATGCCGATACAGGCGCGTGGATAGATACGTCCTGATGGACCACACCGCCGACCTCATGGTCAAGGCCTACGGCGGCACGCTGGAGGAATGCTTCGCCAACGCAGGCCACGCCCTGTTCAACGAGACCGTCGACCTGTCCGGGGTCGGGACCTCCGAGGAGGTCGAGTTCGAGGTGTCGGGGATAGACGACGAGGACATGCTGTACTCGTTCCTGTCGGAGCTCCTTTTCATCGAGGACTGCGACAACCTGATCCTCAAGGAGATCCAGGTGGAGATCGACGGGGACAAGGTCCGTTGCAAAGGAAAAGGCGAGAGGCTCGACAGGTCCCGCCACAGAGTGAGGTCGGAGATCAAGGCGGTGACGTACCACATGATGGCCGTCGACAGGGACGAGCCGTCGGTCACCGTGGTATTCGACGTCCGAATCCCTTTATCTACGTGTTCAATGATTGCGAACCGATGCTCAGACTAGGTTGGTTCTCCACTGGCAGGGGCCCGGGCTCCCGCAATCTCCTCAAGGCCGTCATGGACAAGAAGGCGGAGGGCGTCTTGGACGTCGAGATCCCGTTCGTGTTCTGCAACTGGGACAACGAGGAGGAGGACAACCCGCGCAGAGAGCAGAGGGCGATGTTCTTCGAAATGGTCCGCGGATACGGGATTCCCTTGGTCACCGCTTCCTGGAAGACGTTCGAGCCGGAGCTCAGGAAGGAGGACCCGGACTCATGGCGCGCCAAATACGGCCGCGTCCTGAGGGACAAGACCTCCGGATACGGGTTCGACCTGGGCATCCTGGCGGGATACATGATGTGGATGGACGACGAGACCTGCGAGGCATATGACATGCTGAACCTCCATCCCGCCCTCCCGGACGGCCCCAAAGGCACTTGGCAGGAG
>JAEEGF010076741.1_pt1 | contig 19817 bp, 13 predicted proteins | sample 9134171 | NCBI WGS metagenome assembly JAEEGF01 (sample SAMN16246542, study PRJNA631951) | gut metagenome | biome: gut microbiome; feature: rumen; material: AP-attached | host: Bos | place: Iran: Karaj | collected 2018-10
GCGATCAGAAGAGCTCTGTACACATGAAAATCGTTGGTGACTATGCCGACAGTTTCCGTATTATCAGGCAGAAGATCCGTGCTGTAGTCCAGATTTTCGGAGGTGTTTGTGGAGCTGTCCTCGAGAATTATTCTGTCCTCGGATATACCAAGGGAAAGGAGTTGCTGCTTTATACAGAGAGCTTCGCTGATCTCCTCACCGCTTCCCTGCCCTCCGGAGGCGATGCAGACAGTCTCGGGATTTTCACTTAAGTAGACAGCAGCTCTTTCAGTCCTCTGGACAAGGGCTCCGGATGGAACGAGTCCGTTGACACGGGCGCCGAGCACTATTATCGCGTCGAGCCCGTCGGGAGCCTTTTCAAAAGCGCCTGAGACGATAAAGCATTCGGCAAAAAGAAAAACGGCAAGACAGATCACAACTGTGACACGAAATGCGATTATGAGTTTTCTGTTCGCCGGAGCCTTGCCGGAGGCAACGGATTTTTTAACAATAAAGTATCTCGCGATGCAGAATGTGCCGAGAAGCGGCCAGACCCACAGAAATGACTGGCCGAAGCGCACGGCAAATCCCATCCCGAGATAGTAGAGCCAGCAGAGTATGCCAAAGACGAGAAGGAAGGAATTAAAAACTTTACTGTATTTCATTTCAGAGATTCGAAATGACTTTTTAAAGCCAGGAAGCTTTCTTCGCTCAGGTCATGCTCGATCTTGCAGGCATCTTCTTTCGCGGTCTTCTCATCTACGCCGAGATATATGAAGAAGCGGGTGAGCACTTTTTCGCGTGTATATATTTTGCTTGCGATCTCCATGCCCTCCGGAGTAAGCTTGATAAAACTGTTCTCGTCCATGGTCAGGTAACCGCCTTCGCGAAGGCGCTTTACGGCATAGGAAACGCTGGGTTTTGTAACTCCCAGGTGGTTGGCGATATCGATGGAGCGGATATATCCGTGCTTTTCCTGAAGCACGAGCATAGCTTCAAGATAGTCTTCAGCAGATTCGTATATATTCATTGCCAGCAGATTCCTTTCATTCCACGGAATATTACATATAAACTAACATAAAACAGTCAGTTTTTCAAGGAAACGCGATTTTATTCACAGACAATACAAAAAGAAGAGAGTTATTTGCAGTAAAACCCTTCACATGTTATAATAATTTAATTATGGGACAGATTACGGCAAAAAAGATAATAAGCGATATGGTATTCGGAATCAGGGATTCTCTGGATACCGGGAAATATACCGGTGAGATGAATGTTCTGCAGGAGGATCATTTCCGCCGGGAATCTCTTACAGCGGAAGCTGTAAGAACGCTTGTTGCTGCTTTCTTAGTTGCGGTCATACAGCTCGCTTTAATAATAAGCGATTCTTTGACAGGGTTTTATCTGACCGTAAGAAGCGCGGATATGAACAAAGCGGCGGAGATAATACTTCTTACAGTATCTGTCGCGGAGATGATAGCATTAGGCCACATGCTTTCAAAAAAGGAGACAAAGAGCGAGAGCCTTGAGCTTTGCTGTGAGATATATTATGCGGTCTTTGCGGTCGGATTGACGCTTTTCTTTGTGAGTGATTCTTTGAGGTCCGTATTTTCATATGCTTTGATAGCAGCTGCAGTAATGTATGGGGTCATCGTATTTTATGATAAGCAGATGAGCAAGGCAGGACTCTGGTATTTCGCCGCTTTAAGCACAGTGTGCCTTCTCTTTGTCACGAACAGGGACCGGGGCCCCGGTTATACCGCTGTATATTTCGCGGTTCTTGCCGCTGCGGGGCTTGCAGCCAGATATCTTCGTACACGCGCTGCAAAGAATTTCATGATAAATGAAAAGCTTGCCCTTGCAGGCATGACTGACGGGCTCACCGGGATTCCCAACAGGAACGCTTTGGATAAATATTTCTCCGATTTCCCTGATTGTGAAGGGGGATATTTCGTGGCCGTTTCCGACCTGGATTTTTTCAGAGTATTTAATGATACGGAAGGCCATGTATCCGGCGATTCCGCACTGAAGAAAGCGGCAAAATGCATATATGAGGTGACGCTTGAAAAAGGCGGTTTCTGCACCAGGTACGGCGGAGATGAGTTTGTCAGCATCTTCCTGAATACGGATCAGGAAACGGCGTATTCGTATCTCGATGAGATCGGAAAGAGAGTAGAAAAAGAGGAGATTGAAAACAGCGGCTGCAGTGAAGGCGTGCAGACTCTCAGCATCGGATATGCCGAAAAACAGGAGGAAGAAAGCCCCGGAGATGCTTTGAAAAGAGCAGAAAAAGCACTTGACGGAGCAAAGGAGACCGGCGGAAATAAAGTGACATTTGCAATAATAAATTAACGCTGCGACAGAGAGTCGCAGCGTTTTATTCATTCTTTTCAGCAGGAGGCGGAGACAGAATAACCAGAAGCCCCTGAGGTATATATTCATTTGTCGCATCTGCATTTAAATAGGCAGAGGAATCTTCGAACATAACTTCATACCAGTACTCGCCTTCATCGTTTTCAAAAAGTCTGGTCGCCGTATAAAAGGCGTTTTTTTCTGCTTTATATAAAGTTTTTGAGGACGAGTAAGGGTATTTTTTTATTTTAGAGCTGCTGTTTAATGAGATATCGAAACCTGCGTCGAGGCAGAGCGTATAGGTAAAATCCTCACGGTTTCTGGAACTGTCTGCAGTATACAGAAGGCAGCAGCCGACTCCCTCTGTGCCGAAATTGCTGCTGCAGTAGTCCCGAAACGCCTTGGGAAACCAGCGCCTGCTGTACCTGGTAACACGGACATCAAAAAGGCTCTTTACATTCCCGTCCGCCGGGTCTACGACTATCACATCATCTTCTGAAACACCGACAACAGGCACATAGTGGGAACCGTAGCTCCCGTAGCACTGAACGATCGGATAAAAACCGTCGTTGAGAAGCGTTGTGAAATCACGGACGATGGTCTTCCTGTTTGAAGCATTGAAAAGATAGCGGTAAAGAGCAGTCTGTTCAAAGCCTTCGACAGTACCGGTGACGAGCTCAAAACCCGGCACAATGTCGGAAACGCGCTGCCAGCTGGCTATATACGCATCGTAGTAGAGATACCCGGACTCTCTCCAGGCTCGGGCAAAGCTTGCGGGGTTAAACCCGGTCATATGCCCGATCCGGTTATCGAAAACTGCCGCGCTTTCATCCACTTTAACAAGATCGGTCCTTGCGATCTGGATGGCGACGGACAGCACGCAGCATGCGCTCCCCCAGACGAGATCGCCATAGAGGTCTGCCCATCGCACATGACCTTCCTTATCGCCCTCCTGAGGGGTGTTCTGACGCCATTCGTATATTCCGGCGGTAGAAGTCTCCAGAGAAGAGTCAGCTGAGGCACTTTCAGAGAACGCCCCGACAAGCAGCGCAAAGCACAGGATCAGTATTATATTTTTTCTGATCAGGCCTTTCATTCAGTGGGAAAGGAGCGGAGCGGATCCGTCGTCTTCCCCTTTTTCTATGCTGACGACTTTTGCCTCGTATGAATATGTGTCACTGACTCTGACGGTAAAGGAATCGCCGATCTTTTTCCCGAGGAGCTGCTGACCAAGGGGAGATTCTTTGCTTATGAAGCCTTTGCCCGGGTCAACTCTAACAGTTGTTACCACGCTGAGAGTAACGGTCTCGTCATCTTCAGGCATATATATGCCTACAAGGTCATAAAGGCCGACCTCATCCGAAGAGGATGTGTCTTCAATAATCGTTGCAGTCTTTATCATACGCTCAAGATATCTGACTCTCGCGTCATTTTCCCGCTGCATTTTTTTTGCGGTCTTGTATTCGTCGTTTTCACTGAGATCGCCGAAAGATCTGGCTCTTACAACATCCTCCATGATCTTCGGGCGTGTGACGAGTCTTCTTTCTTCAAGTTCTTCCTGCATTTTTCTGATATCTTCGCGAGTTAGTTCGTTATTCATTTTACAGAGTCCTTTTTATGTCAAAAGTAGGGACATTATAGCACTTTAAATTTTGAGCTACAACTGATAAAATATGGCCATGATCAGAGTGATTTACGGAAAAGCCGGAACCGGCAAAACAACTTCCATACTCGGAGAACTGGCGCTTGCGGTGAGCAAGGGCATCGGCGGCTATATACTTCTGGTGCCGGAGCAGTACAGCCATGAGGCAGAAAGAGAACTTTGCAAAGCTTGCGGAGACAGCACTTCTCTTTATGCCGAAGTGATGAGCTTTACGGGGCTTGCAAGAAATCTCTACTCGGAATACGGGGGCAGGGAGCCGGAGTTTCTCGATAAAGGAGGGAGATTCCTATGCCTTTATGAGGCTATGGAGCTCTCAGGCGGGAAACTGAACATATACGGAAGCCTCAACAGAAAAGCGGACAGACAGGAGATGCTGCTTCAGACGATAGATGAACTTAAAGCGGGCGGGATCACGGCTGAAAGACTCAGCGAGGCAGCATCGCGCTGTGAAGATTCTGTGCTCAGGAAAAAGCTTGAAGACCTCTGCGTTCTGACGAATGCCTATGAGGAGGCGATCCTCTCCGGAAAAGCAGACCCGGCGGACAGGCTTACAAACCTCTGCAGATTTATCGAAGAGAAAAAGATCGGCGAAGGTCTGAAGATATATGCAGACGGATTTACAGATTTTACATTTCAGGAGTACTCGGTTCTTTTCGCACTGGCGGAAAATGGTGCCGATCTCACAGTATGTCTCACCATAGACCCCGAAGACCCCAAAAATGAGATCTTTGCGATGTCTGTGGCTGCAGCGGAGAAGTTTCACGCTTTTTCGAAGAAAAATGGTATTGAATTCAAGGGTACTGCATGCAGAAATGCGCCTGGGAAAGACAGGTCCGCGGCAGCTCTTGCAAAAAACATTCTTAGCATTCCCCCGGAAAAGTTCGAGGGAGAGAGCAATGTAAAGCTCTTTTCGGCGGCTTCTGTTTTTGACGAATGCGAAATGGCCGCAGGAGAGATACTCAGACTTGTTCGTGAAAAAGACTGCCGCTGGAGAGATATCGCCGTGGCAGTCAGGGGATTTGAACGTTATGAGACGGCGCTTAAGAGCACCTTTGACATGTATTCGATCCCGCTGTTCTTAAGCAAAAAGAACAGCCTGCTCTCAAAACCTTTCCCGGCTATGATCGCAGGGGTGTACGAGATAATCTGCGGCGGCTGGAACAGAGAGGATATTATTACCTACATAAGATATGGACTCACGGGAGAAAGCCGTGAGGACTGCGATCTGCTCGAAAACTATTTAAACCGATGGAGACTTTGGAGCAGCGCCTGGCACTCCGAAAAAGACTGGAGGAGGCACCCTGACGGTTTCGGAGCAGAAATCACCGCCGAGAGCGAGGAAAAACTGGCGAGGATAAATGCAGTCAGAAAACGGATTGCAAAGCCGCTTCTGAGCTGTGAGGCTAAAGAAAAAGAGGCAAAGACCGCGGGAGAGCACCTGAAAGCGCTGGCAGAATATCTGACGGAGGCCGAGCTTGCACGAAGACTTGATGAAAGAGCTGCGGAGCTCAGGGAAACCGGAGCAGAGGAACTTGCTTCCGAATATGCAGTTTTATGGAAGACTGTTGTGAAAGCTCTTGAGCAGGCAGCGCTTACTCTGGGTGACTCGCCCATGAATACGGAGGATTTTGGGAAGCTGATAATTGCCCTGCTCTCCAGATATGAGACCGGCAGGATCCCGGTTGCTCTGGACAGGGTCGCTGCAGGTGATTTTGACAGGATGCGAAGACGCAATATCAGACATCTGCTGATTCTTGGCGCCTCAAACGAAGCGCTTCCTGCTGCGGGCTCCGAAACAGGTGTTTTTACCGCCAAAGAAAGACAGGAACTGAAAACGCTGAATATAGACATCAAAGATAATGAGCAGGCAGTTTGGGCGGAGTATACCCTTATCTATAACTGCCTGAGCCTTCCCTCCGAAAGTCTCTATATCAGTTATACCTCGACTGATGAAGAGGGAAATACGGTCGCGCCTTCGTTTATTATGGAAAAAGCCTCAAAAATGTTTGGAGAAGAGATTCGGGCCGGAGATGTGACGGAAGCTGAGATGTCAGCGCTTTCGCAGGTTACAGAGCTTGCTGCAAACTCATTATCGGCACCTGGAGAAAAAGAAACTGCTGCAGCGGAGTACCTGAGACGGAATTATCCTTCAAGGCTTGAAACGCTTCAGAAGGCAGCCGGGACAGACAGAGGTTCACTTTCTTCTAAAAGTGTCAGGCAACTGTACGGAAGCAGTCTGAAACTGAATCCGACAAGAGCGGACACTTATGTAAAATGCGCTTACGCTTATTTCTGCAAATACGGGCTCAAAACCTCGAAAGACGGAGAGCAGGAAATGGATGCAGCGCAATACGGAAGCTTTATTCACTATGTGCTGGAGCATACTGCAAGCAGCATAAAGAAAATCGGCGGATTTAAAAAGGCAAAAGCCGAAGATGTGGAAGCTGCCGTTTCCGAAGCGATAAAAGCTTATGCCGAAGAGGTGCTCGGAGGACTTTCTGAGCAGAGCGGGAGATTTAAACATCTGTTTTCCAGACTGGAAAACGATGCAAAAAAAATAGCCTTTGAAATGGCGGAAGAACTGAAAAGCACGGATTTTGAACCGCTGAGCTTTGAACTGGATCTTTCCGAAAATGATACTCTGAGGATCTTAAAGCTTGGGGACGGAAAAGATACCGCAACACTCACCGGGAAGATCGACAGAGTAGACGGGTTTGAGCACAATGGGAAGCTTTATATAAGGATCGCGGACTACAAGACGGGAGCAAAGAAATTCAACATTTCAAACATCTCATACGGGCTCGATCTTCAGATGCTCCTTTATCTGTTCGCGCTTGAAAAAAACGGAAGCGGATTGTACGGCAGAGAAGTCGTCCCTGCGGGGATAATGTATGTGCCTGCCAAATTCAAACCGGTCACAGCCAAAAGCGATATATCCGATGCGGAAATAAAAAAAGCCAGATTTAAGGACATCAGAAGGACCGGTCTTGTAACAGACGATCCTGAGATCATAGCTGCCTGGGAGAATAATGAAGAAAAGAAGATCCTGATGCCCAACATTACGGTGAGCACAGAGCGAATGGGTGCGCTGTCCAGGCATGTTGAACGCTGCCTTACAGGCATGGCTGAGGAGATACGCAAAGGACGAATAGAAGCCTCCCCGCTCAGATCCGAGGGACTGGATTCCTGTCAATACTGCGAGTACAAAGAAGTCTGCAGGTTTACAGACGGGATAAACGGAGATAAAGTCAGGTTCAGACCGAAGCTAAAGGACGAGACTGCTTGGGAGCAGATAGAAGGAGAAAAGTAATGAACGCAGAGTTTAAACCCACTCCTTCACAGGAAGCTGCAATATGCGCCGAAAATGGTGCCGTTTTGGTCTCCGCCGGAGCCGGAAGCGGAAAGACTAAGGTGCTCACAGAGCGCCTTATGAGATATCTCAGAGAAACCGATGCGGGCATAGAGGAATTTCTGGTAATCACCTTTACAAAAGCGGCTGCTGCAGAGCTCAGGTCCAGAATAAAGCAGGAGATACAGGAAACTCTGGAAAAAGATGTGCTTCCGGATGATCTGAAGGAAAAACTGAGAAGGGAAAGCGCCAAAACAGCCAACGCAAAAATAGGCACCATTCATAGCTTCTGTACGGATATACTCAGAGAAAACTGCCAGGCAGCTGATCTCCCCGCAGGATTTAAAGTCGCGGACGAGGAGAGGGCTGAAACCATAAGAAAGACCGTGGCAGACAAGGTCTTGGAAGAATACTACCTAAATATAGAGAATGACAGGGGATTCAAAACTCTTGCGGACAATATAGGCCGGGGAACAGACGATTCGGCTCTTACGGAGACATTGCTGGACCTCCATGCCAAAATGCAGAGCCACGCAAGACCTACAAAATGGCTGGAACAGCAAAAAATGCAGCTGACGGACTCAGTAAAATCAAAAGACCCGGGAGAAACGCCTTGGGGAGAGGAACTGCTCAGAGCCGTCTCAAGAAAAGCACATTTCTGGGCAGGTGAATTTGACAGACTTATTAGTCTTATGCAGAGAGATGCGGCTGCAGCATCTGCATATACGGCAAGCTTCAGTGAAACAGCTGAAGGACTCAGAGCTCTTGCCAGAGCCACAGATACACCCGGAGACCGGTGGGGAAAAACAGCCGAGGCGCTTGATGTAAAATTCCCGACGCTTGGCAGGATCAGAGGAGAATATGATGAAGTTCTGAAGAAGCATCTTCAGGCTAGAAGAAAAAAATGCAAAGATGAATTGAAAACGCTCGCAGAAAACTTTTCGACTGATCCGGAGAGTATCCTGCGTCAGATCTCGGAAACCGCTCCGGCGCTTGAGGCGCTGGTAAGGCTGACCGAGGATTTTGATGCCGCCTTCATTGCGGAAAAAAGAAGACAGGGCCTTATAGACTATTCCGATATGGAGCATATTGCCGCCAGGATACTTACAAATGAGGACGGGACACCGACTGAGACAGCCCTCGGTATCTCGGAGAGGTTCAGAGAGATAATGGTCGATGAATACCAGGATGTCAGCGATGTCCAGGAGACCATTTTCAACGCTGTATCTGAAAATAACGGAAGAAATCTTTTTGCTGTGGGTGATGTAAAGCAATCCATTTACCGTTTCCGTCTTGCAAACCCCGCTATATTTACAAAAAAGTATAAGGAATACTCTTCAGATCCGAATTCGGCATACAGAAAGATATTTCTGAAGGAGAATTATCGATCCAGAAAAGAGATAATCGCTGCCGTAAACAGCGTATTCCGGTCATGTATGTCTGAGGAAGCCGGAGAGATCAATTACGACAGTGACGCGGAACTGAGATACAGTGCTGCCTATGACGAGACCGGTGATAATCTGAAAAGAGTCAGTTTATCAATATATGAGATCCCCGAGACCCCTGACGGGGAAGAAAAAACTGACTGCACAAAATATGAGGCGGAATGCGTCGCTCAAAAAATCAAACAGCTTGTCTCAGATAAAATTACCGTTATGGGAAAAAACGGGCCTAAAGAGCTCGGATACGGGGATATAGCGATACTTCTCCGCTCCGCCAACAGTGTAGGACCTGTATACAGAAGGGCTTTAAGCAAATACGGGATACCCGTCGCTTCGGGACAGGGAGAGGATTATTATGCAAGCATAGAGATAAGCTCTCTCGTATCCATACTTTCAGTTATAGATAATCCGCACAGGGATATTCCTCTGGTGGCGGCGCTGACGTCGCCCGTGTTCGGCTTTACAAGCGATGAGCTTGCAGAGATAAGATCGGAAGACAAGGACAAAGATATATATACCTGTCTTAACGCGTCGGAAAACGGAAAATGCAAAAGATTTACAGAAACGCTGGAGTATTTCAGAAAGACAGCTTCCGATTTGCCGGTCGGGGATCTGCTGTTTCACATATATAACAGACTCGATGTTATCGCAATATTCAGTGCAATGCCGGGCGGTGCAGAGAGAAGGGGCAATCTGCTGGAGCTTTTGAAGCTTGCAGACGACTTTGAAAAGGCCGGATACAAGGGCCTTCACAGGTTTGTGGAGCGGCTGAGAAGAAATGCGGCGAGCGGGAAAAACCCAGTCTCAAAAGCTGCTGCCGGCGGAGCTGTACAGATAATGACGATCCACAAGTCCAAAGGTTTGGAATTCCCTGTCGTGTTTTTGAGCGATCTCTGTCGGAAATTCAATACGAACGACGAGAAAAAAAGAGTACTTATACACCCGGAATTGGGCCTCGGCAGCAAACTCACAGACAATGCCAGAGGAATCGAGTATCCGACCCTCGCTTACAATGCAATAAAATATCGTTTGAACCGCGAAATGAAATCCGAGGAGATGCGGCTTGCTTATGTCGCAATGACAAGAGCGAAAGAATATCTTTTCATGACAGCAGCGCCGAAGATCTTCCCGGACTTAAATGAAGAAGTCAGTTCTCCAATAGAGCCGGAAACTCTGCTGACTGCGGCAACGCCTTTCGACTGGTATCTAAAAGCAGCGCTTGCTGACAATGGAACAACTGTAGAGCTGGTTCCGGTCAGAGCGGATAGATCTGCGGATACGGAAAGAAAAGAAAAAGAAAACAAAGAAAAACCGGAGGAGATCACTGCAGATGAGGGTTTGATCTCAGAGATAGAAAGAAGGCTTTCGTTTATCTATCCGCATAAAGAAGCTCAGGAACTCCCTTCAAAGATAACTGCCACAGCATTAAAGGGAAGGAGAACTGAAGATGAGGACAGTATTCAGATAGGAACTGACTCATCCGGACAGAGCTTTCCGGAGCCCGATTTTGTAAAGGATACTGCGAAGATAAGCGCTTCCGAGAGAGGAACAGCCACCCATTTGCTGCTTCAGCATATGGATATCAGCGCGTTTTCAGGAAGAGAATATACGGAAAAGGAAGCGGAAAGGCTGCTGACAGAAGGCGTGATGAGCGAAAGAGAGTACAGAGCAGCTGACAGTCGTCTTATAACAGACTTTCTCTCTTCAGAAACCGGTATAAGGCTCAGAAAGGCCGAAAAGATCACCAGAGAGTTTCAATTTTCAATTCTCATGAAAGCAGCTGAGCTTTTTGATACAGAGGAAGATGACGAGATCCTTTTACAGGGTGTTGCCGACTGCTTCTTTGAAGAGAGAGACGGAATTGTTGTTCTGGACTACAAGACAGATGCCGTATATACCGATGAAGAGATAAGGAACAGAGCAGAGCATTACAGGGCACAGATCCTCGCATATTCAGCAGCTTTGGAGCGGATCACAGGCAAAAATGTGAAAGAAAAGATACTGTGTTTTTTAAGACCCCGTAAAAATATCACGATCTTATAAAAATGCTTGCAAAACAAAGAATGCCCTGATATAATAGCCTCTGCGTCTTGTAACTATGCCTTTGGCAAATCAAGACAGCATTATATAAGGAGCAATAAAATGAAAGAAGGCATTCATCCGAATTACCAGCAGACGACCATCAGGTGCGCATGCGGCAATGTGATCGCCACAGGAAGCACGAAAAAAGACATCATGGTTGAGATCTGTTCCAAGTGTCACCCGTTCTACACCGGCAAACAGAAACTCGTCGACACCAGCGGCCGTGTTGATAAGTTCAACAGAAAGTACGGTCTCAAGTAATTTCGGCTATATTCGTTTTAAGCCCGTCGGAATTTATTCCGCGGGCTTTTGCCGTGTATATAAGGATGCGATGCCTTAATTTATTGTAAACGACAGGAAAAGATGTTAAAATATTTTGTTTCAACTGCATTAGAAAGTCATAATAAAAGAGGATCCGGATGGGTGACAGGCAGAAAAAAATCAAAATAAACAGTACTTGGCTTGTTATTGCGGCTGCAGCTTTTGCTTTGGCCGTTATCGCTTGCATTGCGGGAATCAGCGCAGGGACGCTGGCCGGCAGGGCAGCGGAAGCCCCGTCAGATGCAGTTGAGGGCTTCTTTGAGGCACTTGTTGACGGAGATTATGACAAATTAAATGAGAGCATAACCGGCGTATCAGAGTTTAATTTTGATTGCAGCTCAGAAGATGCGAATGCAGTTCTTGCCTGCAATGCACTAAAGGCAAGCTATAAATTCGAGCTTGAAGGTGAGAGCAGCATTTCAGGACTGGACGCAGCCCAGAATGTAAGGTTTCGTTACCTTGATCTGAATGCTCTAAAAAAGGACTTAAATGCTGAGGCGAAAGAGATACTCACAGAAAAGGAAGCCGGTGAAAAGAACCGGAGAGACCTGTATGATGAGGACAACGAATTAATTGACAGTGTCGCAGAGGAAATTTTTAACGAAGCCTTCGGCAGACTTTTGGAAAATGCTGAGAGCTATTACAAAGAAGAAATTCTTTCTGTAAAAGCGAGAAATGTCCGAGGGCATTGGCTTACGGTTCCGGACAGCGCACTCATTAAAGCCATCAGCGGCGGAACGGCGCAATGAGGAAACTGTTATGAAAGCTAAGAACATTTTGCGGATCATCTTATCTGTACTGTCGCTGATGCTCGTCCTTTTTACAGTACATCCGGAGCTTGGGACATCTGAAGCAAAAGAAGAAAGCGCGGACCTTTCTGCGAGCATGGAAGGGTATATAAATAATGCCAGAGCTGAAGCATTGGACGGACTGTATTATATAAAAAAAGTATATAAGCTCCCGGAAGGAACAACAGTTGCTCCGAAACCGGATCCTTCGGCATATATAACAACAACGGATCCTTCAGAGATACGCAGTGTTATAGACGGGGCAGGAGAGCTTTTAGGTGACAGTGAGCTTATATGGAATGAAAGTACAGAATTGAGCCCGGGCACAGAGATCAACTGCTATTGTGATGATACGATCCTCGTTATAACATGGAAGGAACTCAGGGCAGGAGATGTCTGCACATTTGCGGAAATTAAAATTGCAGACGGTTCCCAGATCATACGTACACTTGCAGGAAACGGATACGGGTCTTCGGTCAGGGATTATGCCACAGTTATGAGCGAAGCGGCAAATGCAGTTGTAGCAGTCAGCGGAGATTTCTATGACTTCAGGAATATGGGTATAACCGTATACCGGAGAGAACTATACAGATTTCAGCCCGGAGAAGTGGATGTCTGTATGTTCACGGCCGGAGGCGATATGCTCTTTATATACAGGGACGAGGAAGTTACAGAAAAGGGAATTCGTCAGTATATTGAAGACAATGATGTGATCTTTGGACTATCGTTCGGTCCTGTGCTTGTTGACGGAGGGGAGATCGTCCCCTGCAGTGATTATCCGATAGGAGAGATAGGGCTTGAGTATACCAGAGCTGCAATCGGCGTAAAGGATGAACTGCACTATCTCTGCATGATTGACAACAAGACGGGCGGTCATGGGTCAAAGATAGACAGGGCAGCAGAATATATGCAGGAAAAAGGCTGCGTGAAAGCATATGCCCTTGACGGCGGGCAGACAGCAACGATCTCCATGCAGGGAAAAACGGTCAATCTTGTGGATTTTGGTACAGAACGAACTATGAGCGACATTATCTGTTTCGCAAGTGCACTGCCTGAAGAAGTGAGGCCAGGAACATGAATACGGTCGCATTTTACTGGGGCAGCATGATTATATATTGGAGCTCTGTTGTAATTGCTCTCGGGACGGTCTGCTGTATTGCTTTGACGCTTGCGCTGTATACTGCAAGAGGAGGAAAAGCCGGTTCGGTTTTTGCCTTAACTCCGATTGCAATATGTTTTTCACTTATTCTTGCACGTTTTATACACTGGTACTGCCATACAGAGCAGTATAAAAGCTTAGTTTCAGCCATGACGTCTTTTTCGTCAGGCAATTACTGCATGCCGGGCGTTCTTATAGGAGTATTGCTTGCAGTATTGCTGCTAAAAGGAGTTGGAACGGTAAAAAAAGTTACTTTACTTTTAGATTGTCTTGTTCCGGGCTTCACGGTACTGACAGTATTTATAAGGCTCAGTGCTTTTTTCAACTCGACCTGCAGAAGCAAATTCACTGTAAAAAACCCTGTATTTCAAAGACTTCCGATTGCAGTTCCTGCAACGGACAGCTCCGGGGTAACAGAGTGGCGCTTCGCAACATTTTTTGCAGAAGCAATTGTTTTGGCCCTCATAACAGTTTTTTTGCTGTGGTTTTATTTCAACAGAAGAGGGGTGCCCATGAAAAACGGGCTTCCCAAAAGAGGAAATACAGCCCTGATGTTTTTGCTGTTGTTTTCTGCTGCCGAACTTGTTTCAGACAGTACAAGATATGATGCAAGTTTTGCGCGTTTCAACGGATTTATAAGTGTTACACAGATGTTCAGCGCTGTTTCCGCGGCCTTCGTACTCGTCGCTTTCAGTGTAAGATCATTAAGGGCAAACGGATTTAAATCAAAGCACGTCCTGCTGTGGATCCTGTTTCTTGTTTCGCTTGCCGCGACAGGCTTTTGCGAGTATCTTGTTCAGAGACACGGAGACTGGTATGTTGCAATGTATGCAGCAATGTCAGCTGCAGTCATACTGATGGTCGTTTCAGTTTGGATGATGTATAAAACATTGCCCGAAGTTTCTACTGAAAACAAACAGGGGCGGAAGAACTTGTCTGGAAGAAAAAAGGTCGGTATTTTCATTGCTGCCGCAGCAGTTATCTTATGTACGGTATCAGGTGTTATACTTTCTATGAGATTTGGGACACATACTGTTACCGGGGTACTTACTGAAGAGGAACTTGCAAAATACAGAAATTACCCGGCGCTTGAGTATATGGATCTGAGCGGTAGCACCTGTTATGCCGCCATTGAAGACTTCAAGGAAAAACGACCGGAAACAGTAATCAGATATACGATAGATACCGGGGGTGTTCAGGCAGACAGCGAAACACAGAGCCTGGACCTGAGCAGCGGCAATTACAGGTTGGAAACTCTGCTCAAAAATTCTGTGTGGCTTAAAGAAGTTAAAAAGATAGAACTTGGGCATACGGATCTTGACTCTGCGGAACTTGACAGGCTCAGGGGCGCTTTTCCGGAAGCAGACCTCAACTATTCATTTACTGCCGGAGGCATGAGCTTCAGCAGCGGAGATACGAAGGCAGACCTCGCTAAACTGGCCAGAGAGGATATAGGCGCTGCAGAAGAAGTAATTTTAAAGCTCCCTGTCATTGAGTATGTTGAACTGGCAGGAGGCAAATCAGTCAGCGGAATCGGTGCAGATGAGCTCAAGCAGCTCTATAACACGAATCCTGATGCAGAGTATCATTATACATTTTCGTTTTACGGGCAAAATATTTCCACAACAGATAAGGAAATAAAATATAAGGATGTTGCCATAGGAGATGAAGGCTTCAGAGAACTGAAAAGATATCTGCCGTTTATGAAAAACTGCACTTATCTTCTCCTGGACAACTGCGGGATAGATTATGAGCTTCTTTCAGAATTGAGAGATGAGTACAGAGATCGCATGAAGGTTGTCTGGAGGATCGAGATCAATCAGTATGTAAACAGGCTTTCCGACATAGACGTTTTCTGGTCCGAGGGCAAGATCCAAAGCGACGAGGAACTGGATAATTTCAAGTATTTTGAAGAACTCAAGTATATTGATCTCGGACACTGTCCCATAACAGACGTCACCTTTTTGAAGCATACTCCGAAGGTACAGGTTCTTATCATAGCTCATACATTTGTAAAAGATATTACTCCTGTCGGGACACTAAAAGACCTCTGGTATCTGGAATTGTTTGCAAATTATGTGGACGATATCTCTCCGCTCGCAGCTTGTATGAAGCTTGAGCATATTAATTGTGCAAATCTGCTTATAGACGATATCAGCTGCCTTTATGACAAGACACACCTGGTGAGAGCGCATTTCGGGCTTGATAATCTGATACCGAGAAGTCAGATAAAAGAGATAACGGAAAGACTTCCAAATTGCATCTTCCTTTTTAACAATGCTTCGGTATGGCACGGAAACTGGCGAAACAACGATTATGACGGAACGTGGGATATGACATATCTTTACATACGTGATATTTTCGGATATAACAGGGATCTGGGTTGCGAACATCTCGGAAGAGATTACGCTGCAGATGTTGTCAAACCTGACATGACTGATTTTTACGAGCAGGAACTTCAGTTCTACCATGACAACCCGGGTATTTTTATTGCAAAAGATTTTGGGGCGGCAGGTTGAAACATTTTATTCAAGGAGCAGATAAATGGTTTTTTCATCACTGATTTTCTTATACGCGTTTCTGCCGCTGTCGCTGATCGTATACTCTCTGTGCAAGGGCATCAGGGCAAAGAATATTGCGCTTCTGGTATTTTCACTCATTTTCTATGCATGGGGTGAACCGGTCTACGTGCTTCTGCTCATGTTCATGGCCTTGTGCTCGTGGTTCTGTGCGCTCAGAGTGGAATGCTCGGAGACCGAAAAAGCGGCAAAGCTGTGGGTAGCGGTATCCGTTGTAATAGACCTGATCCTTATAGGATTTTTCAAATATGCCGGGATGTTCTTCTCACTGTTCGGAGAGATTCCGTACTTTGTAAGCAGAATAGCACTCCCTATAGGCATCTCTTTCTATACATTCCAGCTTATGACATATGTTATTGATGTGTACAGAGAGGATGCGGAAGCGAGAGAGAGTTATCTGGATGTTCTGCTCTATGCGGCTCTGTTCCATCAGTGTATTGCAGGACCTATCGTCCGGTTTAAGACGATATCCCGAGAACTGTATGTAAAAAGAAATACAAAGGATCTTCTTCCGGGAATAGCCAGATTTGCCGTCGGACTTGCTAAGAAGACTCTGCTTGCAAACCCGTGCGGAGCGCTGGCGGATTCCATTTTGCTGACCGAGGGCTCTCTTGCCGGAATGACAGTTCTCGCCTCCTGGCTCGGAGCTCTGGCATACACGCTGCAGATCTATCTCGATTTCTCAGCATACAGCGATATGGCTATCGGGATGGGAAAGATGATCGGGCTCCATTATATGGAAAACTTCAACTACCCGTATATTTCCGGCAGTGTGACGGAATTTTGGAGAAGATGGCATATATCCTTAAGCACTTTCTTCAGAGACTATGTTTATATTCCTCTGGGCGGTAACCGCTGTTCAACACCCAGAATGCTTTTTAACATGTTTGTAGTCTGGGCACTGACCGGCCTTTGGCACGGTGCCTCTTGGAACTTCGTTGCATGGGGCCTGTATTACTTTATTTTCCTGGTCATGGAAAAACTGTTCCTTAAAAAGGCGATTGACAAAACGAAGATCATCTCCCATATCTATCTGCTGCTGGTAGTCATGTTCGGCTGGATACTGTTTTATTACACGGATATCAGGGATGCCTTTACCGTAGTTAAAAACATGTTTGGCGCAAACGGCAATGCTCTCAGCGATTTCAGCTCACTTACTTTCCTGAGAAATAATTATATGCTCATAGCAGTTTCATGTATCTGTTCTACTCCTCTTTTAAAGATTCTCGCCGAAAAAGCGGGGGATGCGCTGTGTACCAACAAGGCAGGGGCAGCACTTTGGGATGTTCTGAGCTATATGCTCGTTCCGATATTATTTCTGATCCTTTCGACAGCATCGCTTGTAGGTGATTCATACAATCCGTTCATATATTTCAGATTCTGAGGCGGTAACGATGGCAGAAGTTGAAAAAAGAGTACGTTATAAGAACAATATCGTCAGACATACCAGAAGAATGAAAAAGGGCCCTAGATTTGCAGTTGCTGCTCCGTTTATTGCAGCGGTTCTCCTGTTATGCGCAGCGGGCTTCCTGATTCCGTTGAGGCCGACATTTTCCGAGAGGGAAAAGAGGGAATTAACGAAATTTCCTGAGTTTTCCGTAAAAGCACTTCTCTCAGGGGATTATTTTGATGATATTACTGCCTGGTATGCGGATACATTCCCTGGCAGGGAGAGTTGGATAGAGCTTTCAACAAAGACAGAGCGGCTGCACGGATCAAAATCAGTCGCTATCTACGGTCAGACAGGCTCTGCCCAGCAGATACCGCAAGCCGAAGAGATACCGACAGTTACTCAAAGGCCGGAAAGCACGAATCAACCCGATGTAAGTCCGAGCGTGAGCCCGACTCCTGTACCTACACCCTCGCCAACTCCCGTTCCGACCCCTGAACCCACGCCGCCGGAGACAGATGCCAACGGGAATATTATAGACCCGGAGGCTGAGGGCTCGGGAACTATCGGAATAGAAGATGCGAAGGCGGAGAAACTCAACGCCATAGCAGTTATAAATGGCGCAGGATATGAATATTTTGGGTTCATTCAGGGCCCGGTTGATACATACGTTATTGGCGTCAACGATGCAGCTGCACAGGCAAAATATGAAAATCCTGATGTTCGGGTTTTTGATATAGTGGTGCCGAACAGCATGGGCGTTATGCTCTCAACAGAGCTTATTGAGAGCCTTGGCAGCAGCGACCAGAATCAGACTATTAACTATGTCTGTTCTACGCTTTCAAACGATGTCATCGGAGTAAATATCTATGACAATATGGTCAAACACAACGGGGAATATATATATTTCCGTTCAGATCATCATTGGACCGGCTTGGGAGCGTGGTACGGATATGAAAGCTTCTGTGAAGCGGCAGGCTTTGAACCTGTAAAACTTACCGAGTATGACGCGTACACTTATGATAATTTCCTCGGAACCTTCTATTCGAGTTCTCACGATTCACAAATGGAAGCGAACCCGGATTATGTTACGGCTTATGAACCTAAGGCTGATGTGCACGTAACGGCTATCGATACTCAGGGAGTTACACAGGATCTCGGAAATGTTGTATATGATGTGACCTCTTCCGGCTGGAAATACAATGCTTTTCTCGGGGGAGACTGGAGAGAGCTTGTTATCACGAACAATGATATCCCGGGTGATTCAGCGTGTCTTGTTATAAAAGAATCATACGGGAATGCATTTGCGCCTTTCCTTTGCCAGCATTACCATGAGGTACATGTCATAGACTACCGCTATGTAAACAAGACAACGGCATGGTATGTGGCTATTTGGGGAATTGACGATGTCATATATGTAAATAATATAAGCGTTCTTCAGGCTGACGAAAGACTCCTTGAAATCTATCATATGGCCCATCCGCCATACTGAACAAATGGATGCACAAAAGCTTAAAACCAATAGTAAAGTGTGTCAAAGCCTCCGAAAAGAGAGCTTTGACGCACTTTTCATGCTAATATCCGCACTCATATTCTATTATGTATTCAGCCTGCTTGCAAAAGAAGATCTATTCGGTCCCAACAGCTGGGACAGCTATACGCTCCAGTCGTTGGCCTGGCTCAGCGGCAGAACGGATCTCGGGAGAGATTATGAATGGCTTGAACTTGCAATATATAACGGGAAGTATTATGTCTCTTTCCCGCCTGTACCTTCACTTGTAAATCTGCCTTTTGCGCTTCTCTTCGGGGAGAATGTGCCGGCAAATTTCATAGTGGCAATCTACGGATCAGTGAGTATCGTTTTGGCTTATAAGATAATGATGCTCTGCGGAAGAGACGGAAAAAGCTCGGCTTTCTGGGCACTCTTTCTCGTCTGGGGCTCGAACATGCTCTGGATGACAACGGAGGGAGGGGTCTGGTTCCAGGCCCAGGCTCTCAACATGCTGCTCTGCCTGGCAGCAGTATATTCTGCATTGAAAGACCGGAGCACGTTAAGTCTTGCGTTTAGCGCGCTGGCAGTGGGATGCAGGCCTTTTTCGGCAGTTTATCTTATGTTTCTCGCTTTGTATTTCATAAGGAAACACGGACTTAAATCACAGCTCAGATCATATATTATCCCGGCTTTGATCGCATCATCGATGATGGCGTATAATTATATACGATTTGGAAATGTTTTGGAATTCGGGCACAATTACCTGCCTGAATTCACCAGATCTGAAAACGGACAGTTTTCATTCAGCTATCTTCTGCCTAACCTCAAAAATATCCTTTTCAGAATTCCTGTGTGGGAAAACGGAGCGCTCCGACCAGTACACGACGGCTTCTGCCTGTTTATAGCAGATCCGCTCTTTGTTGTACTTGCTGTACATCAGGTGCAGAATCTGATAAGCAAAAATACTGATTTTACCGGAGTAGTGCTGACAGCGGCTATGACAGCAAATCTCCTGTTTCTCTGCATGCATAAGACAATGGGGGGATGGCAGTTCGGAGCCAGATATACCTGCGATCTTTTGCCTTTTGCATATATGTATCTTGCATTAAAAGGCCGTTTGAGAAGAGTTGCCCCATGGGAGTTCGCTGTCGGTATCTTTGCGTTTCTTTTCAACCTTTTCGGGGCATTTTATATGCATCTTGCATGAATTGACACATATTA
>JAEEGF010409642.1_pt1 | contig 19816 bp, 11 predicted proteins | sample 9134171 | NCBI WGS metagenome assembly JAEEGF01 (sample SAMN16246542, study PRJNA631951) | gut metagenome | biome: gut microbiome; feature: rumen; material: AP-attached | host: Bos | place: Iran: Karaj | collected 2018-10
TTCGATAGTTATAAGAGCGGTTCCTGAAGTCCTCGGCATCGTCAAAATGTCCGGTGGCATCAGCTAGGACCGCGGCTGCCAGATCCTGCAAACCGAAAGCCTGTGTCCTGGACACGGACTCGTTGGTTTCATCAGCAGCGACATAACCAAGTTCCATATACCGGGATAAGCCGGCACGCGTCTCAGGGGTGTCTCCAAAATCACCCCTATCCTGCCAGCGAAGCTCCCGATCATTTGGCTGCGGTTCCATGGCATTCTTCCTGACAGCCTCATATGCCGCGTCAAGGTCAAAGCCCCTGAATCCCTTTGTAAATGCTTCAGCAAGGATGGTCTCGGCAGGAGACCCAACCATGATTCCGGTATATGAGGGATTGGGCCACTTGGGAAGCCGTCCGCCCTCGTGGTACATTTCCACCAGGCTTTGCATCATGTCATCGATGCGTTCGGGCTCCAGCATGGTCAGTAGAGGGTGCTCCGCACGATACGTGTCCCACATTGACCAGCAGTTGTACATTATGCCATCATGCACACTATCGTCAAAGGCTGAGTAATATTGGCCGTATTCGTCAATTTCCCTTGGATACAGCAACGAGTGGTATAAGCCAGTATAGAAGATGGTCTTGACATCGTCATCTGCCTCAATCTGTAGCTTGTCGAATTCCCTCTGCCAGGACATTTTTGAAATGTCAGCCACGTCATCCACGTCTTTGGAACAAATCTCTCTTTCCAGATTGGACTTCGCCTGCTCAACGCTGATCAACGAGAGCCCAATCCTGGCTATGAGTGGATTCCGTGACGGTCCAAAGCAAAGAACGCATTGTGTTTCATCCTCATCGTTGCCCATACATTCATGCCCTGCATATGGCCGGGAGAAGGTCATATAGAAATAGCCCCTGAAGTTTGGCTTGGGACTGGTGTGACTAGCATCGAATCGATCGGAATTCCAACCTGAAATGCTCATGCCGTCTTCAGAGAAATCGACATGGCCGAGATGAGGTGAATGGTCGGAGCAAGCCCCCACAGGGATTCGCGATGCATCAATGACAAGATGCTCGGCCGCAGAGAACTCAAACACTGCTGAATGCTCAAGTCCGGAATATCTGGTACGGATTCCACCAGCCTCTACGATTGAAAGATAAGGCGTGTATTCCTCCCTCGTAATCCGCTGACCGCGACTTGCATAATCCACAACGGGTTCCCCGATCTGGGGCTGGAATGATACCTGTCCCCAATCACCCATCCAGATAGCAGGTTGCCTGGTACCGATGAACCCAAGCAGAAGCGTATCGGAACTGTTGTAACTGAGCGTTCCAACTTCAGTCAAACGAGTCATAGGAACCCAGTCGGCAGATCCGAACGGAACACCGACATACGGCATCATCCCGCCATATTCGGTACCGTCACCTTCTGTTCCGATCAAAGGGTCTACATAATCCAGACCGTTGAAAGAGGAGCAAGAAGCCAGAGCCATTGCCAGAATGGATATTATTGGAGCAGTTTTTCTCATAAAAAACAAAAGGCGGATGAAAGAATTCCTCCATCCGCCCAAAAATAGTGATTTAAATCAAATTAATACTATCTGACGTCTCCCAATCTCTCTGCAGTGACCTTAAGTGTCTTAACATTGAGAGTGAGCTTGTAGATACCGCCTTCAGCAACCTTGAACTGAGTGTCTTTCTGCCAATCCTGGTCTCTATAGTATGCGGTCCACTCATCCTCGGCATTCTCGTCACGATTATAGCTAGGAATCCACTCGGTATTGCTGCACATGAACTTGAAGTCGTTGTTTGCCTTCACCTCTCCAATCCAGAAGTAGGTCTCTCCGTCATATGTGAACATGTGCTCGGCGCTGGCGAGATCCCAGCCCCATGACATAGCACCGATGGGATAGATCAGCGGGTAGTCATAGGTAGGATTCTTGACGCAAGAGATCTCAAGTGTCTCGGTATTGAGCTCAATGATATACTCACCGGCATCCGCGATATCAAAGAGGGTATCATCAGAAGCGCCATCGTCGCGATACCTCATGGTCCAATAGTATCCGGCATTCGGATCCCTGTTATAGCTGGGAACCCAGTTATCCTTGTAGCAGAGGAACTTGAATGTGCCGACATTGAGCCATCCTGCCCAGAAGTAATCCTTGTCATTCCAGGTCATCATAGGTTCTGCCAGAGTATTGTCCCAGCCCCATGCGAAGCATCCTCCGACGGGGTACATGCCAGGATTCTCAACGACCTTGTCAACAGCGACAGTAAGGTCAACAATGTTAAGTGTAATCTTATACTTCGCGGATTCCGATACCTTGAAGCAATCATCAGGCTGCCAGTCCTCGGTCTTCTTGTATACGGTCCAGTAATTCTCGGCGTTGGCGTCACGGTTATAGCTGGGGATCCAGTTTCCGTCATTCTGGCAGAGGAACTTGAAGTCGTTGTTGGCTACAATGTTACCGGTCCAATAGTATACAATGCCATCTTCAGTCGTCATTTCCTCAGCCTGTGTGGGATCCCATCCCCAATCCATTGCACCGATAGGATATATCTTTTCCCATGATGAAGGATCGAATTGAGGTTCTGCTGTCACCTTAAGGGTCTCGATATTGATGGTAAGGGTATAGATTCCTGAAACCTCCACCTTCCACTGAGTATCGGGTTCCCAATCCTGTGTCTTGTAATACGCAGTCCAATAGTCCTCAGCATTGGCGTCCCTGTTGTAGGAGGGCTGCCATGCGGTCTTCTGGCACTCGAATTTGAAGTCAAGTCCTGCAGTGAGATAACCGGTCCATGTATAGGTAACGCCATCGATAGTCTCCATCTCTTCAGCTGCCTCAAGATCCCATCCCCACTCCATGGCACCGACGGGATACAGTTTCTGGAAGCCGTCAGAGCAAGGTACCACCTCTACAGTGAGTTCCTTGATATTAAGTGTAATGGTGTACTGACCAGGCTTATCCACCTCGAAACAGTCATCGGGCTGCCAATCCTCGGTCTTCTTGTATACTGTCCAGTAATTCTCGGCGTTGGCATCACGGTTATAGCTGGGGATCCAGGTTCCGTCATTCTGGCAGAGGAACTTGAAGCTGTTCTTAGCCTTGATCATGCCTGTCCAGGTATACACGATTCCATCGTCGGTCTTCATCATCTCAGCCTTGGTAGGATCCCAATCCCAATCCATGGCGCCGATAGGATATATCGTCTCATATCCCGCATTGTTCTTAGAAGCGGTAAATTCCACGACATTGGAATAGGACGTCCTTCCGGCTCCAGCTGTTGCCATCACCTTTGCAATGAAGGATGCACCCTGGCTGAGGTCAACTTTGAGGGCATTGGCAAAATCCCTGACTCCAGCAGAGGTGAATGTCTTGGATGTGCCGGAAACCTCGAAATCAGTGCATGATGCGAAACCCTTGTCCTCAGACTTGGTAATCATAAGGATATATGACACTGATGTCTCTCCGGCGGGCGCCTTCCAACTGAATGTGATGGCTGCGTCATCACCATATTCCTCAAACTGAAGATCCGTTTTGTCGATTGAGAGTACGGGATTCTCAATCGGTTTGATTTCATTCGGATCCTTGCAGGAAGCGACAAGCAACATTGTCATCGCAGCAAATGCTGCAGGCAAAATAGATAGTATTCTCTTCATGTTACTATGAATTAGTTTTCGTGTTTCAATGTATACGCACAAATGGCGTCAAATAATTAACAGTATCTTGAATTATTTCATATGAATGGCCTTGAGCATCGCTTCATCCGGCTTCCCGTCCTTGATGATACCGAACCCATCCTTATTATCTTTATAACACCAGATTGCACGGGAAATGCCCAATTGGTCAAATACAGTTTCCATGTCAGAATGCCAAGCCAGACGGTCCTCCTCAGGAACGGATGGCAGACAACCGTATTCTCCGCAATACACCTGAAGGCCATACTCGGAAGCAAGTGCCAGAACTTCGTTGAAGTGCTTCCGGAACACGGAACGGTCATAAACCTCTCCAATATATGAACGGACGGCATTCTTGGCTTCTGCCATGCAATGGGCGGCATCGAAGTCTTCCTGTGTAAGGGTGACTCCTGGATAATGTACTGCGCCATTGAAATCTTTCTGGCTGGTCCAGGATGCCTTATAATGTGTCAGGAGGAATGGATTGTAGTAGTGGAAACTGATTATGATATTCTTGTCTCCCTTGGGGACTTCCAGATACTTTGCCCCTGAGTAGCTCTGGGAAGGGTTCGTGCCTATGACAATCACCCTTTCGGGTTCAAGTTCCCTGATGGCGTCATAGCAGTTGCGAACCAGGTTGTTCCAATCTTCCTTTCTTTGAGCCTGAGGCTCATTTAGCAGTTCGTAGGCGAGCATGTCATTCGGGAAAGAGTGCAGTTCGCCACTAATCTGGCGCCACATTTCGTAGAAAGCCTCCTGAGCTGACTGTTCAGTGAAAAGAGTGTTGCTTCCTGAAGTGAAGTGGTGGGAGCGAAGTATGTGCATATCGACAATCACCTTCAAGTCGCTCTTGATACAATAATCGACTGTCCATTTAAGGAGCTCGAATGCCTCATCATTCTTGCTGCCGTCAGTCTTGAACATCTGCTCCTCATCGACAGGAAGCCTGATATGATCAAAGCCATAATCCTTGATGGTCTTTATGTCTTTTGCAGTAAAATACTTTGCTCTTGTATCGCCACGGTGAGTGCTCTGAGACAGGAAGTATGCGATATTAACTCCCCGCTTGATATTGAAACAGACATCCTTTGGGGCCTCGTTCTGCGGCTTTTCCGCACATGAGACAACGCTCATTATGCAAACAAGTGTCAAAAAGAATCGCTTCATTTTATTTCCATTATTTGATCAAGATAGTATCCCCTTCACGATGAACTGACAGGCTCTGGTCCAAGGACAATATCCTGACAAAATCATCTGCCGTTTCTCCATTGACAAGAGCGACATGATAGTGAGTCCCAAGGAGTTCCTCGCGTTCAACAATGACCCTTACTCCGAAAATCCGTTCGATATCACGGGCAATGTTCCCAAGTGTCTCATTCCGGAAATAGTATTCACCCTTGCGCCATAATCCGGAATCAGATTCCGAATAGTTTTTCTTCAACGCACCTGTCTCCTTGTTGAAAGAGAGGTTATCTCCAGGAACCATTTCACATTGAACGTTTTGTGCATTGTGGGCATCTCCCTCGAAAGCAATTTTACCCTCATCTAGGGAGACGGAAATGGTCTGATCCTCCGTGTATGACTTCAGGTTGAACTTCGTTCCTTTGACCTTGATTCGAGCATCATTCGTAAGCACTTCAAAAGGATGATCCGGATCCGCCTGGACTTCAAAATAGCCCTCTCCCGTAAAGAATACCTGCCGTACTTTACGGCCGAATGCAGACGGGTATACAAGAGTGCTTCCACCATTCAGGGCAATCGTTGTTTTGTCGGCAAGGACGAGTTGGGTCGTCTGGCCGGGACGTGTACTCAGAGACTGCCATGTGACAGGGCTTTCCTTATGCAAGAGCAGAACCAAAGCTAACGCTGCAAAGGGCAGTGCCAGGAAGGCTGCTATTCTCTCGGCCCACGGGAAGAAACCCGCCACGCGACGCAGGGGCTCGTTTTCAATGTCTGCCATTCTCTTAAACTTTGCAAAAGACACCCTTGCCTTGGACCGTTCCGAGGCTGTAGTCTTTTCGTCAATGGCATCCCACAGTATTTTGTTGTATTCTACCATATTCTGTCAAAATATAATAAGGCCAATGCAATGGGCAGGAAATCACCCATCTTCTCTTTCAGCATTGACAAGGCCAATGCTATATGTTTGTTTACTGTATGTACACTCAGTCCAAGCTTTTCGGCAATTTCCTTGGCTTGTAGTCCTTCCACCCTGCTCATTATGAAGATTTCTTTCCTCCTGGGCGGCATTCCGTCTATCACGCTTGCCGCGATCAATTCAATTTCCTTCAAGCAATAAGCATCCGGCGACTCTTCCATCTGTTTTGATTTCGCCCATTCCTGGTACTTGACGGCATATCCTTCTTCTCTGAAGACATCCAGCACAGCCCTCCTGGCTGTTATATAAATGTAGGAGTCCAGCTGTCCATCTTCCTTAAGCCTGTCCCGGTTACGCCACAACTTCAGAAACACATTCTGAGTGACATCCTCCGCCTTGGCAGAGTCCTGAAGCAGAATGGATGTATAGGTCAGCACCTTGTTGTAATACGCTACATATAGCTTCTCGAAAGCCTTTATGCTCCCGGCTGCGATAGCAGCTATGTCGTGGCGAATATCCATATTGTTTCTTTGACTGTCAGTTATACAAAAATACCAAGAGTTCCGATAATTGACAACCAAGGGCATATATATTACTTCAGAGCGGCCTGTCCGGCTTCCTCAGGCCAGTAAGGATTCTGATATATGACAGAACCTGAAACAGTACCGTTCTCCGATGTCAATATCATTTCCTGGACACTGATCGGCTGCAGGTAATGCGCCATGGAGAAAGTCAGCCCTTCATACGCTTCACTCATCTCTGACTTCTCATAGGGTCTCAGGTACTTGCTTCTTGAAGGAGACGAGACATTTGCATCCTGAGTGCCATACTTAAGCTGGGCGCCGTACCATCCCTTCATCTGTCCCCAGATCTTGAATCCTTCGATATGATAGGGGTTCTCAATCAGTTGATCCATGGCACGCCATCTCTGCAGGTCCATTTCACGGAAGCCTTCTGCCATGAGTTCACATCTGCGCTCCCTGCGGATGTTGTACAACGTAGGATCTATCAGTTTCCCGCCGGAATATGCGCCCCAGTCATTCAATGCTTCCACATTCATGTCAGTGGCTTGTATTGTCTTCTCGAAATCAGTATCCACATTGGCTCTGCGGCGAATAGCTTCCCAATAACCAGTAGCCTTCGAATCGAGGGAACCGTAGCGCTCATAATATGCCTCCATGTAGTTCAGCAATGCTTCAACGCCCCTGAACGTGATGGACGCAACGTATGATCCGGCTATGCCGACCAGATGGATCTGATGGAGAGGGTTGCCTTTTCTGATCGTGTAACCGGTGGAATATACCCTTGAGAAATCCGAACCGAACAGGTTTGGATAAGGTTCGACAGGTACTGCCTGGGTCGCACCCTCATACTCATCAATGCTATTCTTCTGTCCAGGTTCCTTGAGGAATATGAAGAGTCTGCCATCCCGTTCCTTCCTTACGTCAGCAATATAATCATCACCCTGATAACCACTTCCCTCGGCATAGATAGGAAGACCGTTTGCCATCAGGAAGCCGTCAACCATTCCTCTTGTCAGACCTGCACCTAGATTTCCCCTGTTGCCCCATTCGCCACAGCCGTTCGTGAATCCCAGTCCCTGGTCATACTGTCTCCAGAGAAGGACCTCAGGATAACCTGAAAGGTCCGTATCGGAGAACATGTCCATATACGGATTGGCGGCTTCGTCTGCGCTTTGCTGAACAGTTCCACTGTTGCTTGTCAATGATACTTTATCAGCAACAAGTGCAGATGACTCTATGGCCTGGTCAAGGAACCAGGATATCTCGTCATCAATACTGCCTGAGGGGTATGAATAAGATGAGTTATACTCTTTCTTACTACCTGGCCAATCCTGCCCCTGAGGCACGAATGCTGTGCCCTTGAAGTATTTCAGGAACGTGCCTTCGTAAAGTGCCACCCTGGACTTGAGAAGAAGCGCGCAGTCCCTGTTGATTCTTGTATGCCGCGATTCAAAGTTCTCAGGCAAAAGATCCAGTGCTTTGTCAAGGTCGGAAAGAATGAACCTGGCGACCTCATTGCGCGGTGAACGCTTGCTCGCTTCAGTCAGAACCTTCTGATCGTCAGGAAGAGTGGTCTCAATAATCGGGAAGTCTCCATACTGCTGATAGCGCACGAAGTACTCATATGCGCGCAAAAAGTAAATCTCGCCTATGTATTGGCGGCTTTCTGCTGTGCTCCCGGTAATCTCACCTGCTTCAAACTTTGGGAGAACCCTCTCAAGGAAGTAGTTGCAGTCATAGATGTTCTTGAAATACCAGGCCCCACTGTTGGGGACAGTCCAGGACCCCTTGATATATTTCGTGCTGGGTGTCATGTATGCCTGGTTGTCAGTATACTGATCCTTGACAAAGGTCAGGCTGTAGTTGGAATGTGATGGAAGGATATTCGTGTACAGCCCATTTGCATAATAACCCAGCTGAGAGGCTTCGTTAAGGTACTTCTCAGGAGCAATCTGTGAGGTCGGTTCCTTGTCCAACAAACTGTTGCAAGATGCAAAGAACACCAAAGATGCCAGGAATAATGTGATATATCTGTTCATATTGTCGTCGGATTTAGAGGGTTATTGCCAGACCGCAGGCCCATGTTTTCTGGATAGGATATCCAATACCGCTGATCCAATCGTTTCCGTTGATTCCCTCAGGGTCAAACACGGTGGACAGCTTTGTACCTGTCCAGAGGTTCTCTCCTGTAAAGAACAGGCGAAGGTTGGAGACCTTGAACCTCTGAGTCACCTTCTGAGGAAGTGTATAACCGAATGTAAGATTCTTCAAACGTATGTAGGATGCATCCTGAAGGTATTTTGTCTGCATGTACTGGTTCTTCGCATTAAGCAGAGGACGAGGATAATATGAATCAAGATTCACGTCAAGATTGCCAGATGGCTCATTGCGGAAATAGTCAAGATGCTCCTCGAAGCCAAGCATATACCATATGTTCTGGTTGCTTGAAGCCCAGAAAGCAACGTAACCGGGCCAAAAGTCCCTCTTGCCTACTCCTTGGAAGAAAACCCTGAAATCAAAACCCTTCCATGCAGCGGTCAGATCAAGTCCGAACTGGTACCTGGGCTGATCATTGCCAAGCTTGATCAGGTCACCATGGTCATCCAGAGTGCCGGATTCCATAGAGATGACGCCATTGCCATCCAAATCTGCATACATGATGTCACCGGCCCTCCAGTCAGTGCCGAGCCATGACTGTCCGCCATGGGGCAAGGTGGCGAGATGCGCCTTCATCTCCTGGTCTGTCTTTGCAATGCCGAGCGTCTGCAATCCCCAGAAATCACCGACATGGCTGCCCGGATAATATGAGTAAATCATATTGGTCATCAGGAGCTTCGACTCATTCGGGTATTTAAGGATCTCTGTCTGGCTGTCTGAAAGGACAAACCTGACACCATAGTCCACGCCACATTTCAGATGGTCTTTCCACTGGATTTCCAAGTCGAATCCATAGGTGCGAAGGTCAGTGTTATTGGTGCTCGGGACATTAGCTCCCAGAACGGCCGGAAGTTCCTGTGCCGGACCCACCATATCAGAGGTCTGTCTTGAGAAAGATTCCAGCGAACCGGTCAGGCGGTTATTGAACGCACCGACATCAAAGCCGACGTTATATGTGCGCACAGTCTCCCATGTAAGTGATGAACTGATCAGCTCAGGAGAATAGGCAGTATTGGTCGCCTTTCCATTCTGGAGCCAGGAGCCATTTTTGATATACACACCCATTGTCTGAAAGGTTGGATACCAGTTTCCTGTGTTCTGATTACCGAGCGTACCATACGATGCCCTGAACTTCAAGGTGTTCACATATTTGGTGAGTCCTTTCCAAAAAGGTTCCTTCGCGACATTCCATCCGGCAGAGAATGACGGGAACCAGTTCCAGCGGTTCTCGGCACGGAAACGTGATGATCCATCGTATCGGATATTGGCTTCAAATAGATATCGGCCATCGTAGTCATAGTTGAGTCTGGCGAAATAACCGGCTGTCGCCCAGCTCGCATTGCTGCCCCAGACGTTTGGCTCCACATACTGTCCGGAATAAGTATAACCGGTCGTAAGGTTCATCACAGCGAGGTCCTCACTGATGACGCCAACCCTCTTCATTCCGGAATTGCCGGTGAAGTAATCCTCATACTGCATTCCAGCCATGAACTTGAAATTGTTTTTCTCAAGGGAAAGATTATATGTGGAATATACATTGAGGGTCAAGTAATTGTATTTCACGTTGTTATCCTGAACAAAGCTTTCTCCGTTCCTGACGAAAGCGTCTCCGTAATAATCATGGGCATAAGTCATCAGCCTTGTCATGTGCTGAGTGTAGTTCTGAGAAGTATAGTTCAGTTCCGCGTTAGTTACCCAGTTCTTGACCGGCTCGAGCGTCAACGTGAAATGATGGTTCAGATTGTCGGTGACCTCATTGGAACGGCCACCATTGACCATCAGCTGCAACTGCTCATTGTCCATATAGATATATCCGTTATCGTCATACCCGGGAACTTCAGGCCAGCTTTGGCGTGCCCAGTCGGCAAAGAGAGATGACGTAAGGTATATCGGACGGTCGTAAGTGGTCCTGTTGTACCTGAATGAATAATTGGCAGTCATCCAGTCAGTCAGCTTCGCGTTGATCTTTGCAGTAGGTGTAAAACGCCTATAAATGTCATCGGTAACAGAAAGAAGGCCATGCTGGTCAAGCAATCCCATGGACATGTAGAATGAGTACTTCTCGTTACCGCCTCTCATGCTCACATTATGTTCCTGCGAAAATGAGTTATTCTTGAAATACTCCTTGAAGCAGTTGACATTCGCATTGGCCTGAAGATAGCCGTCAGCCCAGTATTTAGGGTTGTCGGGGTTCTGAATCGAAACCGTAGTGATCTCACCGTCAATATATTGCTTGATGCGATTAACCTGGTCCGGATTGAAGAAGTCCGCCACATTTGAGTTGCGACAGGCATCGTTGGCAAGCGTTACGAAATCATATGAGTTCAGGATTCTTGGCCAAAAGGTTGGACTGGACCAGCGAAAATTGTTGTTGTAGTTCACAGAGGGTTTTCCGTTCCCTCCGGACTTGGTCGTAATAAGTATGACTCCGAAAGGGGCACGGGATCCGTATATGGATGATGCGGCTGCGTCCTTAAGAACCGAGATACTCTCAATATCCTGCGGATTAACCGTATTGAGGTTTCCCTCTGCACCATCAATCAGAACAAGAGGCGAGGCATTTGAGCCCTCGCCAATCGTACCAATACCTCGTATATCCATTAATGGCGTCGAATCCAGAAGTCCGCTGGACTGCGATATGTTCAATCCGGCCACCAATCCCTGAAGAGCTTGAGTGGCACTCTGAACCGGTCTCTGAATAATATCCTTATTGGAAACGGTTGCCACGGATCCGGTCAGATTGACCTTCTTCTGAGAGCCGAATCCCACAACCACGACTTCGTCCAGATATTCGGTATCCTCCTCCATGACAATTACGTAGTCCATTCCAGGTTTAACTTGAACAATCTGGCTGGTAAAACCCATACATGATACATTGAGGAGACTCTCCTTAGTAACCGGAATGGAGAAATGTCCATCATGATCAGATATGGTTCCTGTATTTGTGCCCTGAATGAAAACGCTGGCCCCAATGACGGCCCCTCCCTTTGCATCCAGAATTCTACCCGTTGTATACAGCTGAGGGGCTGTCTTCTGCTTGCTGTCAGCATTCTGCGGTTTATTCGAGACAACGACAGCGTTGTCATTGACTGTCCACACCACATTCTGTCCCTGGAATATCTTCTTGACAATATCTTCCAACGGGGCATTTTCAAATGATGCTGAAACTCGGGTGCCGAGGTCGACGCTGTCACTCTTCAAAACGAAACTGATGCCCTGGTTCTTCAACTGCTCCATCGCCTTCTCAACAGTGCAGTTGTCAAACTTCACCGTCAGATTCTGCGCCTGGAGCGACATAGATACAGCCAAAGCCACCAGTATTACAAAGCATTTTCTCATATTAGATTGGTTTTACAACAATTATACGCATAATGGACATAAATTAACTAATCAAGGACAAGGAATTTCTTATCGACATCCACGAAAGACCAATAATAATCCTGCGGTCAGTTAATCAATCTAAGCCTTTCATCCGTCATATATATGACCATCATCTTCATAGTTATGACCGCTAGATTCTGTTTCCCCTTCTTGCTATGTTTGGCTGTCGCTTGTTCGACAAGACAATCTGAAACAAATCCTGTTTATCTTGATTTTAGTGCCCCTATGGAGGAGCGGGTGGAAGATGCGTTATCCCGCATGACCCTTGAGGAAAAAGTCTCCATTCTCCATGCACAGTCCAAATTTTCTTCAGCAGGAGTTCAACGTTTAGGCATACCGGACATTTCCTGCTCGGACGGTCCAAACGGAGTCAGGCAGGAAGTGCTGTGGGATGATTGGCATCATGCTGGCTGGACCAATGATTCATGTGTCGCTTTCCCAACATTGACAGCTCTGGCAGCAACATGGGATCGCGAACTCGCAGGCCAATACGGCAAGGCTCTTGGCGAGGAGGCCCGCTTCAGAGAGAAAAACATCATCTTGGGACCCGGGGTGAACATTTTCCGCACACCTCTGTGCGGACGGAATTTTGAGTATATGGGCGAGGATCCTTATCTGGCTTCACAGCTGGTTGTACCATATATACGGAATATTCAAAAGAATGGCGTATCTGCATGTGTCAAGCACTTCTGCCTCAATAACGAAGAAACGTACCGCAACCAAACGGACGTATATGTGAGCGACAGGGCCCTGAATGAGATATATCTGCCCGTGTTCAAGGCAGCTGTAAAAGACGCAGGAACATGGTCTCTGATGACCAGTTACAATAAATATGAAGGGGATTACACATCACACAGCCATAAATTACTGAGCGAGATTCTAAAGGAAGAATGGGGGTTCGATGGTGTTGTTGTAAGTGACTGGGGTTCGATCCATGACACCGAGGCTGCAGTAAAGGCAGGAATGGATATGGAATTCGGAACGTCAGGATCCTATTCTGATTATTACCTCGCCGATCCATATCTTGCCGGATTGGAGGAAGGAAAATTCGACATGAATGAGTTGGATGACAAATGTCGTCGTGTGCTCCGTCTGATATTCCGTACCGCTATGAACCCGGAAAGGCCTTTCGGATCACTATGCTCTGATGAGCATTATGAGACCGCCAGAAGAGTTGGCGCTGCAGGTATCGTCCTCCTTAAGAACAACGGGGGCCTTCTGCCTGTCAGGAAAGACGTACACAGGATTGCGGTAATCGGTGAAAACGCCCTTAAGAAGATGACCATTGGAGGCGGTGCCGCTTCTTTGAAGGTACAGCATGAGATCTCTATCCTTCAGGGAATAAAGGACCGTGCCGGGGATGATGTGGAAGTTATTTATGCCAGGGGATATGTCGGCAGTCCAACTACATATCAGGATGGAATTCTCGTAGGAACGGAACTAATTGACGAGCGAAGTGCTGACGAATTGACTGCAGAAGCCATCCATGTCGCCGCCAGTGCTGATGTCGTTATATTTGTCGGAGGCATGAACAAAGACGGTGGTCAGGACTGCGAAGGTTTTGATCGTCCATCCATTGATTTGCTTTATGGGCAGAACGAATTGATCCATGCTTTGGCAGAGGCTAATCCCAATCTCGTCGTTGCCCTGGTCAGCGGCAATGCCGTATCCATGCCATGGATTGATACTGTGCCTTCCGTGTTGCAGACATGGTATCTTGGTTCCGAAGCAGGGCATGCCTTTGCGGACGTTCTGTTCGGTGATGTGAATCCTTCCGGAAAGTTGCCTTTTACTTTCCCGAAACAACTCGGGGATTCTCCGGCACACTATGCTGGCAAAGCATTTCCGAATCCGGATCGCAACGACTATGCTGAAGGCATCTATGTAGGATACCGGTGGTACGAAAAAAAGGACATCCAGCCGCTGTTCGCATTCGGGCACGGCCTAAGCTATACCGAATTTGAATATGGGCAAGCCAAAGTCAGCCGCGCTACCATAAGGAAAAAAGGTTCACTCCAGATTCGGGTGCCTGTAACGAATACAGGCAAGACTGCAGGCTCAGAAGTCGTCCAACTCTACATTTCTGATGTCGAATGTTCTTTGGACCGCCCCGAGAAGGAGTTGAAGGGATTCGAGAAAGTTTATCTGCTTCCAGGAGAGACGAAGACGGTAACATTCAACATATCTGAAGACCTGTTGCAATATTACGATGATACGGTCGGAACCTGGGTTTCCGAACCCGGCGAATTTGAAGCAAAGATTGCAGCCGCTTCTGATGACATAAGAAGAACCGTTCGGTTTTTCCTCAAGTAGCAAGGTGGAGATTCCTGTCTTTTCTGTTTATTCTGCGCCGGAAAGACAAGGATTGTCCTTTTTTTTCTTATGTTTGCATTTTGCTGATCCATCTGCACTTATATGAAAAAACTGGATTCTTTCTCCGGCCGGCTGACCCGGACAGTCGTCATCACGGTATTGGTTACCATGACCATTATCTCGGTGTTCGTTTTCCTGGTCGCGTCTTCAGGCATCCTGGTGTTTTCCAAGGCGCATTATTCCGACATCCTGGAGAAAGCCAACCGGGACATGGCATTGACCATGAGCAAGGTGGAAGTGGCAGCGGACAACATCATCGACGAACTGTGCTGGCATCTCGCCACACCGGAACTGGTGCTGTCGACGATGGAATATGAACTTAATGTCAACCGCCATATCCATGGTTGCGGTATCGGGTTCGTCGCGGATTTCTACCCCTCGGTAGGCCGCTGGTATGAGCCTTACGCCCTCAACGACGGGGGCAAGATCACCCTGAAAATCATCGGTTCCGAGACCCACGACTACTTCCAGTCCGAGTGGTATACCAAGGGGCTAGCATCTCCCGGAGGGGTTTGGTCCACCCCCTATCTGGACGAGGAAGGGGGCGAGACGGTCCTGTGCACGTTCTCCCGCTGCGTGGTCATGGAACCCGAAAAGGAAATCGCAGGTGTCTTTGGGGCAGATCTTTCCATCAGTGGACTCGCTTCCCTCATTCAGGAGAGCCTCCGGAAAGAAAACGAGGAATCCATCTTTTACGTTCCGGTGCGGGATGACCCGAAACAGCGGATCTACTGCTTCATCATCGGACCGGAAGGAGACTACATCGCGCATCCGGACCAGAACCGGATTCTCAAGACCAACTTCTATGACTTTGCCACCGGCACGGATGCCGACAGATACCGGAAACTTGGCGATGCGATGAGAGCGGGAGAGTCCGGGGATCTGTCGGTCGTGGTCGACGGAATCAGATCCGATGTCTATTACGCACCGCTGCTCCATTCCGGATGGTCCATGGGAGTTGTCGTCCCGACAGAACGCCTGCTGACGCCTGCCATCGCCTACGGCGCCATCATCATCTTCCTGATCCTGCTGGGCGTCCTCCTCGTCTTCCTTACCTGCCGCCGCTCCATCAAGAAAGCCTCCACGCCGCTCATCCAGCTCGCAGAATCGGCCCAGGAGATTGCGACCGGCAAGTTCGACACCTCGCTCCCGACCATCAAGCACAAGGACGAAATCCGCCTGCTCAGAGACTCTTTCGACCATATGCAGTCGTCGCTGGCCCGGTATGTCGATGAATTGAAGGAGACGACGGCCCAAAACGCGTCCATCGAGCGTGAATTGAGCGTGGCCCGCAGCATCCAGATGTCCATGCTGCCCACCTCCTGGCCCCCCTTCCCCGACCGGAACGACCTCGACATCTTCGGCAGCGTCGCTCCGGCCAAGGCGGTCGGCGGCGACCTGTTCGACTTCCGGATCCGGAACGAAAAACTCTACTTCTGCATCGGTGACGTGTCCGGCAAGGGAATCCCCGCCGCCTTGGTGATGACCGTGATCAGTTCCATGTTCCAGACCCTGTCCGATTCCGAAGACAGTCCGTCCCGGATCATGACCGCCATCAACGCCTCAACTTCGGCCCGGAATGAGAACCTCATGTTCGTCACGCTCTTCGTAGGCTCCCTTGACCTTTCCACCGGCGTGCTGCAGTATACCAATGCCGGACACAACGCGCCTGTTGTCATCACGGACGGAAAGCCTTCCTTTTTGCCTGTCGACGCGAACATCCCTGTCGGAATCATGGAGGACTGGACTTATTCCCAGCAAGAAACGGCACTATCTCCGGGTACGGCCCTTTTCCTGTATACGGATGGACTGACAGAAGCCACCCGGAGCGACGGAGAACTGTTCCAAGAGGAAAGGGTCCTGACGCAACTGGCCAACCTCGGTGAGAACAGATCCGCCGAGCGCCTCGTCGCAGACATGACCGCAGCCGTCAACCGCTTCATCGGAGATGCCGAGCAGAGCGACGACTTGACCATGCTGGTTCTTAAATGGCTGGGGAACCGCACGCAGGAATAGTTCCATACGCAGTCCTTTCCCTCATTGCGACCAGGAGTTCGATGAACTCCTCCGGCAGCAAGCGCTGGACCCTGTCCACCATAGCCTTCGGTATCTCCTTGTAGAAGGCCTCTGCAATCCCCCCGGTGATGCACGCCAGCGTATCAGAGTCCCCGCCGAGGGAGACTGCCTTGCGGATGGCGTCCTCGAAATCCGTGGAATCCAGAAAAGCGATGATCGCCTGAGGGACCGTCCCCTGGCAACTGTCCTCCCAACCGTAAACGGGATGCCAGTATTCCCAGGACTTATGCAGGTCGTACCCGTAAGTCTTCTCGATGTAATCCCGAATCTCCTCCTTCGTCTTTCCGTTACGGGCCAGGAAAATAGCCGCCGCGGTCGCTTGTGCTCCCTTGATACCCTCGGGATGATTATGCGTTATGGCCGCGGAGATGGCGGCAACCTGCTCCGTTTCCTCCAGGGTGTCGAAGAACCATCCCACGGCACTCACCCGCATCGCCGAACCATTTCCGAAAGAGCCGTAAGGGTGCCGCCCCGTCCGGGACGCATAAGGAGATGCCCCATACCGGTCATCGAAAGGGCGCAGCTGCCGGGGACGGAAAAGCCAATAATAGAAGCCCGTTCCATATCCGCCCATCGGGCAGGGGCAGTTCTCGGCGAATTCAATCATGGTATCCTCCAGCTTCTGGTACGTGTGTTCCGGGTCCGTGAGCAGCCATCGGGCGACGGCCATCGTCATGACACTGTCGTCCGTGTAGTTACTCTCCGAAAGGAAGAGCGTGAAATGGTAGTCTTTGGTATTCTGGAACTCGTAGGCGGAACCCACTGAGTCCCCAATGATTGCTCCTAACATGTCTTGATCAATATTTATCCGGTTAATCTTCCTGGTAAAACCGTGCCGCCCTTTGCTTTTCAAATCGGATTCTCTCCTCATAGGAGGCGTTCGGACAGTTCAGATTGAAGTTGTTCTCCTCCTCAACCCAGCGTTCGCGGGCGCGGCGTTCCTTCCGGAAGGTCTCGAGGGTCTTTTCTTCGGTCTTCTCGAACTTGATCACATTCGTGATGGAAAGGCTGACGGACACCCCGTGCACGTCGTGGTCCGTGCCCATGTAGGCAAAGGACCAGCCCTCGTCCTTCAGGTGCTCGACCAATGCCTTGATAGCGGCCAGGTTGTACTCGTGGGAAGAATTCTCATAGCCGTCCGTAATCACGGTTACGATGACCGAATGGTTCTCGTCCCCCTTCAGTTCCTTCTCGAGTTTGGTAAGGGTGCGCCCCATTGCATCGTAAAGCGGAGTGCAGGCCCCAGGCACGTAGGTCTCTGCTGTGAGGATGGCAGCCTTTGAAGGGTCAGCATTCCAGTAGACCTCATCGATGGATGCGCTGTCAAAGAGAACCAGCGTAATGAACTGTTCCTGCGTCTCCGCATATTTCGTCTGGGCGGCCTTCACGCCTCCGAGCACTTCGTTGAAGCCCTGGATGGCGGGCTTCTGGATGTCCCACATGGAACCGCTGCGGTCCATGATGATCACGTTGTACACCTTCGTTTTGTCAGTCTTCTTTTCCATGTCTTTGCGTTTTTTAATGTGGTTTACAATCATTATTCGTGTCATTTTGACGCAAATATAGGAGATTTTCGGAAATAATCCAAATTTTTTATGTCAATTTGACACATTTTCTTTGTTTTACCCGGAAATTGGGCTACATTTGTCCCTGAGATGGATAAAAACTACACTTACAAGCCCGGAGATACGTTCCCGTTCCAGTACAGGTACGAACATATGGGCGTCACGACGGACTGCGTCATCTTCACCTATGAAGACTGGAAACTGAAAGTCCTCCTTGTACGACGGGGAGGCGAACCTTTCAAGGGGAAATGGGCCTTTCCGGGAGGATTCCTGAAAATGGATGAAAACGCCGAGCAGGGTGCCCTTCGGGAACTCCGCGAGGAAACCGCCCTGGAACCATCCGCCATCGCCCAACTCGGTGTGTTTTCCGATGTCCATCGCGACCCGCGGGAGCGCGTGATTACCATTGCATGGTACGCCTTGGTAAAACCCCACGAGGTAGTCGGAGGAGACGACGCGGACGAGGCGGCCTGGTTCCCGGTTGACGACCTCCCTCCCCTCGCCTTCGACCATCGACAAATCTTTGAAGCGGCCATGGAGCGGCTCCGCCGGGACATCCATTTCCAGCCGGTCGGATTCGATCTGCTGGACGAGGAGTTTACCATCCCGGACCTCCAGCGCCTCTATGAGGCCATCCTGGGAGTCAAGTTTGACCGAAGGAATTTCCAGCGGAAGATCCTCGCATCAGGTATTTTGGATAGCGTCGGGAAAGAAGAAACGGATAACAGCCTGTACTGTTATTTCGAGGACAGCACAATGCTTTCCCTTCCCACAGCAAGCGTTCAGGAAACGGCCGCCGCGAAGAAGGGAAGGCAAGGAAGACACGGTATCCTTTTCCGGTTCAACCGGAAAAAATACGAAGAGATGAAAGAAGACGGCGGAAAAATGGAATTCTGACGGCTTCAGTCAACTTTTCAGAAAGAATCAGGCAATTCCTGCCATCAGGCGCATCAAGGTTTCCTTGGCGTCGCCAAGTTCCAGATAGACACCTTTTTCCCGGCTGTAGATCGGGTTTTCCACGCCGGCATATCCCGGCTTGAGGTCGTAGTTACACACGATCACTTCCGGGGCCTGGTCCACGTTGAGAACGGGCATTCCGTAAATCGGGGTTCCCACGGCGTTGCGGGCGGCCGGGTTAAGGACGTCGTTGGCGCCGATGACCACAACGGCATCCGCATTCTTGAAGTCGTCGTTGATGGCCTCCATCTCAAACAGCTTCTCATAATCGACATCCGCCTCGGCCAGCAGCACATTCATATGCCCGGGCATGCGTCCGGCGACCGGGTGGATGGCGAAACGGACGCGGGCGCCGCGGCTCTCCAACTTGTCCGCGAGCTGGCGGACCTGGTGCTGGGCCTGCGCCAACGCCATGCCGTAACCCGGAACGATGATGACATCCTTGGCCTTCGAGAGGACGGATGCCGCGGTGGGCGCCTCTTCGACAGGAGCAGCAGGCGCGGGGGCGGGAGCGGCATTCAACTGGCCGTCCAGCACTTTGACGCGGGCCTCGAGGTCGGCGACCATCGCCTCCAGTTCCTTGATTTTCTTCTCTAAATCCATAATACGTTGAACCAGTTCTTCGTTTTCGTTATCTTCAATGACAGGGATGGGGGTGGACGGCTTCATCGAACCGCCCGTGAGGATGCTCATCAGTTTGCGGTTCATGGCCCGGCACATGATCTGGGTGAGCAGAAGGCCGGAGGCACCGACGATACCGCCGACAGCGACCAGGAACACGTCGCCGATTGCCATGCCGGCGATGGAGCCGGCCACGCCCGAAAGCGAATTGAGCAGCGAAATGGTGATGGGCATGTCCGCTCCACCGACGCGGAGGGAGAACCAGAGGCCGAAAAGGGATGCGGATACAAACGCCCCTATGAGGCACACGGTCAGGACTGCACCCTGGGTAAAAGCGCCCGCTATAACAAAGGCCAGCGTCAGTAGAAGGAATAGCAAAGTGCACAGGGCATGGCCCTTCCAGA
>JAEEGF010262823.1_pt1 | contig 19815 bp, 14 predicted proteins | sample 9134171 | NCBI WGS metagenome assembly JAEEGF01 (sample SAMN16246542, study PRJNA631951) | gut metagenome | biome: gut microbiome; feature: rumen; material: AP-attached | host: Bos | place: Iran: Karaj | collected 2018-10
GCGGCGGGCAGAACTGGAAGATTCCAACTTGCATGTGGTTAATGCCGTGCTCGACAACTGCCTGTCAACGCTGAAGCATGAGACCATGTACTACCCGTCGCGCATCCGGCAGCTGACGGATAGCCCTGACATCAATATCAAGGCCATCGACGAGGTGGTCACCTACTACCGTGACATCTACGCCATGCTCAGTCAGCAGGCTATGCGTCAGGTGGAGCAAGTCAAGCTTCACCTGTCGGCTGTCGATATGTACGGAGTGAAGGTGTTGGGCGACAAGACCCTGTTGCGCTATCTTTTTGAAATCCTTACCCGTCAGAAGGAGAATATCCGTGCCGAGGTCAAGGACGACAAATACGTGCTCTTCACCGTAACGATGCCTCAGTTGCACCTTTCTGACGAGGAAGCACAGAATCTCTTTACCCCTGCCCAGGACCACATCAGCTATTTGCTCTGCCGACAGATAGTCCGTGACCACTCCGAAGCCACTAACCGCCGTGGCTGCGGCATTTGGGCAGAGAACGAAAACGGAACAACTAACATCAAAATAACATTACCCAGATGGAACCATTCAAAGTGATTATCGTAGAAGACGTGCCCCTTGAACTGAAAGGCACGGAGGGTATTATCCGTAACGACATACCCGAAGCAGAAGTGATAGGAACAGCCGACAGCGAGATAGCCTACTGGCGGCTCATCAAGCAGCAGAAGCCAGACCTGGTACTGCTCGACCTCGGACTGGGCGGCTCCACCACCGTCGGTGTGGAGATCTGCCGTCAGACCAAGGAAATGTACCCCCAGGTGCGGGTGCTCATCTTCACGGGTGAGATACTCAACGAGAAGCTCTGGGTCGATGTGCTCGATGCCGGTGCCGACGGCATTATTCTGAAGAGCGGGGAGATGCTCACCCGCAGCGATGTGCGCTCGGTCATGGAAGGCAAGCAGCTGGTTTTCAACGAGCCCATCCTCCGCAAGATTGTGGAGCGTTTCTGCAAGGCCGTCAATAATGGCCAGGTTCGTCAGGAGTCGCTGGTCAACTACGAGATTGACGAGTACGACGAGCGTTTCCTCCGCCACTTGGCACTCGGCTATACCAAGGACCAGATCACCCAACTGCGCGGCATGCCCTTTGGTGTGAAGAGCTTGGAGAAACGTCAGAACGAACTGGTACAGAAGCTGTTCCCCGACGGCAACAGCGGCATCAGCATCAATGCCACCCGCCTGGTGGTACGCGCCATAGAACTGCGCATCCTCGATATTGACAACCTTGTACCCGATGAAGAATAAACTGCTGCCCCGGCTGGCATTCGGGCTCCTACTGGCCGAGCTGTTGCTCGTGCTGGCGTCGTGGTTGCTGAGCACGCTGCCCGTTGTTGAGGCGCGTTCGTTGCTCAGCGGCGGAGGCATCCGCTGGCTCATGGGGCAGATGAGTGATTGTATGGCAACGCCCTTGCTCGTATGGATTCTCCTGCTGGGCATGGGCATTGCCTCCATGCGCCAAAGCGGACTGCTCGCAGTCTTCAAGCCGGGTGGGCCCAAGCCAGACCGTATTGCCTTGTGGAGTGTGGTAGTGCTTTTCCTGGTACTGATAGCCATAGTATTGCTGTTGACTGCCGTGCCTCATGCCATCATGCTTAGTGCGACAGGCAGTCTGTTCCCGTCGCCTTTCTGTGCCGCCTTGGTACCCATGTTTGCCTTAGGGCTGTGTTTGCTCGGTATGGTTTATGGAGTGTTGTCGGGGCGCTTTGCCTCGCTCACCGACCTATACGAGGTGTTGCTTTCCGGCATCCGTTCGTGTGCTGTCGTCCTGCTGTTCTACCTGTTACTGTCCCAGTTGTATTTTACAGTAACCTACGCTTTTTTTTAAGTGACAAGTGATAAGTGAAAAGTGACTTGTCACTTGTAAACCTGACGGCTGACGGCAGCACAGAGCCGTTCAAGCTGCTGCTGGTCGGTGGAGTCAAACGTTCCGACTTCCTTTGAGTCGATGTCAAGCACCGCCCTGATTTCCCCCTTGTTGTCAGTCAGCGGAACCACAATCTCACTTCTCGACAGGGCGCTGCAGGCAATGTGTCCGGGAAACAGCTCCACGTCGGGAACCACTTGTGTCAGTCCCGTCTTCCATGCTGTTCCGCAGACACCACGCCCATAGGCAATATGGAAGCATGCCGTAGGGCCTTGGAACGGACCCACCAGCAGCTCTCCGTCCTTCACGCGGTAGAAACCTGTCCAGAAGAAACCCATGGCCTCGTGGAGTGCGGCCACTACATTACTCATCACCGCCACCTCGTCGTGCTCACCCTCAATGAGTGAGCACACCTGAGGCAGCAGTTGTTCATACTTTTCCTGTTTTGTCATTTAGTAGTTCTCAGCCTTTACCTGGAAATAAGCCTGTGGATGGTCGCATACGGGGCAAACCTCGGGAGCCTTCTTGCCGATGACGATGTGTCCGCAGTTGGCACACTGCCAAATGACGTCGCCGTCCTTTGAGAACACACGCTCTTTCTGAACGTTATCCAGCAGTTTGCGGTAACGTTCCTCATGGGCCTTCTCAATGGCAGCAACGCCCTCAAACTTCTCGGCAATCTCGTCAAAGCCTTCCTCGCGGGCTTCCTTAGCCATGCGGGCATACATGTCCGTCCACTCGAAGTTCTCGCCACCGGCAGCAGCCTCCAGGTTGGCTGCGGTATCCTTGATGGCACCACCCTCCAGGAGTTTGAACCACATCTTGGCGTGCTCCTTCTCGTTGGCAGCCGTCTCTTCAAAGATGGCGGCTATCTGTACGAAACCATCCTTCTTGGCCTTAGATGCCCAGTAGGTGTACTTGTTACGTGCCATGGACTCTCCTGCAAAAGCTTCCTGCAGGTTCTTCTCGGTTTTTGTTCCTTTCAGTTCTTTCATAATCGTTCTTGTTATTGGGTTAAAAGATATTTTTCGCAAAGGTAATGCAAATCGAGCGAAATGCAAAATAAATTGTGATTTATTTTCATTTCCGAGATGCCGCTTACCTAAGAGACGCAGTCTCAAAGGTAATGCAAACCGAGCGAAATGCAAAATAAATTGTGATTTATTTTCATTTCCGAGATGCCGCTTACCTAAGAGCCGTAGTCTCAAAGGTAATGCAAACCGAGCGAAATGCAAAATAATATACGAATTCTTCACTTATTATTTTTTTTCATAGGTGTTCAGGCGAGCAAGCTCGGAGTCTTTTCATTTATAAAAAAGCTGGCCGAAGATTGCCATCATAAATATTCAAGAGTTCTTATTACAGATTGAGAACAAATAAAGGGGTATGGAGCAGATGAATATACATAACAAGTCCTACAGAAAAATATTGCCAATTATTTGCTAATACCATTTTTTCTTCTTAACTTTGCAGCGTAATACAGCGATACTGCTTGCGCTCAGGGATTTGTAGCAAAATTCCGTAAGTTCAAGAATAATAATATTTGCAACGGTAAGACGCGCCCGTGTCCGCTATTTCCCCCGCCCGTGTCCGCATTCAGACACGGGCGCGTCTGTTATTTGACACGGCCGTGTCTATCCCTAAAACAACGCCACTTCATCCCTCGAACTGGCGCAGTTGATTCCACCAACTGGCGCTCTCCGTCCCAGAGAGTCGCCGAGTTCCTCCCAGAGAGTTGCCGACTCTTTCCCGGTAAGGGTTGGACTAATTCTATTTCAGCGTTGTCCCCTGACACACGAACTTATATGGGTATAGGAATATACATCTGTCTGAATAGGAAAAGTAGAAAAAAGAAGAAGTAAACCATGAGACAGTTCCGTCCCAGATTCACCCCTGTGTCCCAAAAAGAAAATAAGCGCCAAAAGAATAATAGCAATTATGTATAAAAGTAACAATATATTTAGAAAAATTATGTAGAAGAAGGGCGAGATATTTGGATTATAACGTTTTTTTAGTACCTTTCGAAGTGCCTGAACGGAGCAAGCGGATAAGGATGAAATCAGGAAAAGACATATTGCATGGGGCGCTGCAAAGTGTTTCACCGAACGCTGAAAACCTATTTTAAGAATAGTTCTTTCGGAAAGCCCTATTCTGCCTCGCTTTGCAGCATCTTAGCTTTCCATTTGCAAAGGTACGAAAAAGTGAGCAGAAATCCAAGAAAAAGAACTACTTTTTTTTCTTGATTTCTAGAACGGAAGCGCTCGGCTCCACCGCTTTGTACCTTTAAGTCAAAGAACCTTCGACAATCTGTCAAAGGTACGTCGTTCCCAGCAGCGTGGCGCTTGTGCTGCCGGTGATTCTCACGCGGACCGTCTCGCCAATATGGTGAGAGCCCGTGTCAAACACCACCATCTTGTTCTGCTCCGTACGGCCGCAGAGCTGTTCACGGCTACGCTTTGAAAAACCTTCCACCAGCACGTCAAACTCCTTGCCTACGTCTTTCTGGTTCTGCTGGGCGGAGATCTCCGTCTGCAACTGGATGAGCTCGTTCAACCGGCGAATCTTCTCCTCCTCGGGCACATCGTCAGGCAGGTGCTTGGAAGCGTAGGTGCCCGGGCGTTCCGAGTATTTGAACATGAAGGCAGAGTCGTAGCCCACCTCACGCATCAGACTCAGGCTCAGCTGGTGGTCCTCCTCAGTTTCTGAGTGGTAGCCCACAAAGATGTCTGTGCTTAAACCGCAGTCGGGGATGATGCGTCGTATGGCTTCCACGCGGTCCAGGTACCACTCACGAGTGTATTTGCGGTTCATCAGCTTCAGAATCCTGTCGGAGCCGCTCTGCACGGGCAGATGGATATGCTTGCAAACGTTCGGCATCTCGGCAATCACCCTCAGCGTCTCGTCGCTCATATCCTTCGGATGGCTCGTGGTGAAGCGTATCCGCATTTCCGGCGCCTCCTCGGCCACTAATCTTAATAATTCAGGGAAGGCCCCCCTCTCATCTCCCCCACTCCTATATGAATTGACATTCTGTCCCAGCAGCGTCACTTCCTTGAATCCTCGGTCACGCAGGTCGCGTACCTCACGGAGGATGCTCTCCACGTCACGGCTACGCTCACGTCCACGGGTATAAGGCACGATGCAGTAGTGGCAGAAGTTGTTACAGCCACGCATAATGCTGACGAAACCGCCAATGCGGGCACCATGCAGGCGCTGCGGCACCACGTCCTTATAGGTCTCTGTTGTAGAAAGTTCAATGTTGATGGCCTTATGGCCCGTCTCTGCCTGTGCAATAAGGTCAGGCAGCGACAGGTAGGCATCAGGGCCTGCCACCAGGTCACAGTGATGATGTTCCAGCAGGTCCTGCTTCACGCGCTCAGCCATACACCCCAACACACCGATAATGAGGGAGGAGCCTCTCCCCTTTCTTAATGCATTCAACGCCTCCAGGCGGTTATAGATTTTCTGCTCCGCATTGTCACGTACCGAACAGGTGTTCAGGAACACGGCATCTGCCTCTTCCAGACGTTCCGTCACCTCGTAGCCTGCCATTTGCATGATGCTGGCCACCACCTCAGAGTCGGCCACATTCATCTGACATCCGTATGTCTCAATATACAGTTTCTTCATACTCTTACTGTTTTCGCCTGCAAAGTTACTACTTTTAAGTGAAAAATGAAGAGTGAAGAGTGAAGAATTTGCTGCCGCCCTGCACTTTTCAAGTTTTATCAGAATAGAATTACTCAAGTTTTGATGGTCGTAAAACTAATGTCTGCCAGTATTTAATATCAATCAAGAATTGGAGAATCAGAGAATTTTACGGTCCAATTACAGAAACCTGTGTTTTGAAAAGAAAACCAGTAAAAACCCCTGACCTGTGCTGCGGTGCTCTGTGAGCACCTGTTCTGAGGTGTCGCTCAAGTCTTGTACAAGCAAGCTTGACTATCCTTGTCCAACACCTCAGAACAGCCTATGGCTTTGCAGCACAGCTCAGAAAAACAGTGAAAACCGGGAGCAGCGTTAAATTTTAGTCTTTTCTTGGTTTTTCTTTTGTTCTGGTAGTATCCCATAGGGATAGATGATGGGGATGCATGCTTGGTCGGTGAGCTGGCTCACCAGACAAAGCATGCAGACACAGCATCAGAGACAACGTCTCTTCCAGAACAAAAGGGTTTTCCTGGTTTTTGTCGATTGGAAACAGGACTTTACTGATGAGCCAAGAATAATGTTGATTTCTTCAGAACTTATACGTGGCCTGGAGGTTGAGGTCAGTCATGGAGGAATGGTTGATTTCCTGGCGTCCGGTGCCGATGACGGGACGGTCAAAGTAGTTGGTGACACCCACTTTGGCCGTCAGCACCAGACGCGAGAAAAGCGTGGCGTTAACCATCAGCCAGTAGCGGATGCCTTCGCCATAAGACATGGGGAAGGAGAACTCATAGCGTGGGGCACGCTCATAGAGGTAAAGGCGGGTGTCGTAACTGTCTGTATGGAAATAGCCGAAGCCGGCATTTGTCTTAATGCCACTCATTTCCCAGCTTACCCGCTGGCTCAGCATAAATCCCCAGTCAGGGCCGTTGTAGTCGGTATGGGCAAGGTCGGCTTGCGTTGACAATTGAAAATTGTAAATGGATAATTGATAATTACGGGAAAGGGTAACCCGTGCGCGGTGTTCCAGACGGTTGGTGAGCAGCGTCTTGTCCTCATTGTCACGCTGACGCAGGTGCAGACGGTAGCGTCCCTTCAGCTTCCAACGGGAAGCGGTGTAAGAGGCGGTAAGCAGGTTGTCCCAGGCATAGGACGATGCCGACACCATATATCGGGGCCAGGCAAAATACGCCAGGTCGGTGTAGGCTGCAACGTTCAGGCGACGGGTGGGTCGCCAGGTGGCTCCGAGGTAAAGTCCGCTCTCGTTCTGGGTACGTGAGCCTTCGGCAAAGCTGCGGGCATGGAGGGCAGCATAGCGGTAGCCATAGAAACGCTGCAGCAGCATGACACTCCAATCAGACGAAGGCTGGAAACTGAGGGAGTTGACGGTGGCCAGCGAGCCATGTCCGTCGATGGCGGTCTCACCGCTCAAAGACAGACGATGAGCCGTATAGCGATAGTTAACGGAGGCGTTCAGGAAATTACTTCCCGCAGGATAATAACGGCGATAGACCGCTCGGGTGTCGGGCTGGAGGGTGCGGCTCAGGTGGGTATAGGCTGCGGTGGCTCCCAGTCGGAAGGCGCCACGCCGCCATTCTATGTGTGCCCCAGCGTCCGTCTGCGTGAGGTTATGCTTTTTCTCCATCTCCAAGGGGGTGCGGTGGTAGCCGTCGGCCAGCAGCGTACGCACGGAGCCGTCATCGCTTAACGTGCCGTCGGCAGGTCGGCAGGAGGCGTAGAGGGTGAGAAAGCCCCCTCCCGACCTCTCCGAGGGGAGGCCATTGCTTCCGATGGCTATCGTCACTGCTGCTCCTTGCAAATAGCCGCTCTGCATGCGGGAGCTGTTGGGACGGATGGCATTGGTGGCACGTCCGAGGTTCTGGAGCATGGTAAGTTTGCCGAAGCTGAAACCGCCGTTCATCACCAGTCCCATGCCGAACGAGAGGCGATATTGCCCAACGGCAAGTGCCTCAATACGTCCCAGGCGGCGTACCATGAGATACCAGGCGTAATGGTCATAGCCGGTGCTGTTGCCAGCCGCAAAGAAAGGCTCGCCGGCATCCTGCGCTCCCAAGAGTCCGAACTGCAGGCGGTTGCCGTAGTTGAAGCGGTAGCGTACGGTATGCTTGTAGGGATAGCCCAAATAGCCGTTGCTGTCGCCCTTGCGCTTGTAGAAGGGGATGTTCAGCGAGGCTGTCACCTCCTGCTTCCCCCAGTGCCACAGGCTGTCCAAACGGGGAAACTTCGGCTCTGCCGGCCGATGGCCGATGTAGGTGAAGGTCTGCAGCAGCTGGCGATGCTCCACGGTGAGCGAAGGAATCATCTGCAGCTCGCCCCACGTCAGCAGCTCGCCGTGACGGTAGCGGTAGGCGATGATGTCCTCCACCTGCTGGTCGGAAAGAAAGGGCAGCGACTCCAGTTCCTCACGGGAGGCGCTGTTGATGTCGAGCGGCTGACGGGCAAGCTCGTCAAGCAACTCGTGAGCCTCCTCCCAGGCCCCTTCCTCAAAGTCCTCCGTGTCGGCCTGGTCGTAGAGCGTCTGCTGCCAGTCGTCCTGAGCCATGACAGATTGCGTCGTCAGGCCAAACCAGATGATAAGGAAGATATAATGTTTATAAAGAGCTTTCACGAACTGCAAAAGTACAAAAAAGATTAAACATTAAACATTAAACATTAAATTTTATGCTGCCACCACGTAAAAATAACTAAAATCTCTCAACACTCAACGCTAAACTCTCAACTTTTTCATACCTTTGCAGGCGAAATGAAGACGCGTAACATCATACTGACAATGGTTCTGCTGACGCTGACACTATCGGTAGCAGCACAGTCGGAACGTGCCCGCCAGCGCATGGAGGACATGGAGAGCGCGTCGTTTGTGCCCCTGGTCAAGGTGGGCAAGGTGCTGGAGGGCGGCGACTCCATTCAGTATATGGAGATGTACAACGTCTATGTCTATCCGGAACTGGAGTTCAAGAACGAGCGGCAGAAGCAGTCGTATCTGCGGTTAGTGAAAAACGTGAAGACGGTACTGCCCATTGCCAAGGAGGTGAACGCCATTCTCATTGAAACGGCGGAATACCTGGACCAGCTGCCTACCGAGGAGGAGAAGAATGCCCATATCAAGCGGGTGGAGAAGAGCATCATGCAGCAATATAAGCCCAGGATGAAGAAGCTGACCTACTCACAGGGTAAGCTGCTGATTAAATTGGTTGACAGGGAGTGTAACTCGTCGGCCTACGATATGATCAAGGCGTTCTTCGGTCCCATACGCTCCGGCTTCTATCAGGCCTTTGCATGGGTCTATGGTGCCAGCCTGCGCAAGCGCTACGACCCTGACGGTGCCGACAAACTGACCGAGCGCGTGGTGCTGATGGTGGAGTCAGGACAACTGTAAAAGACCCACCCCCAGCCCCTCCCTGTGAGGGAGGGTAGAGGTTACCAATGAGAAATGAGAAATTAAAGAGAAAAAATATAAGCAAAAATATAATGAATATAAAAAGAGTATTAGGTAAGGTATTTTCTCCCCTTCCTCACAGGGAGGGGCTGGGGGAGAGTCTTCTGGGGATGGGTCTTTTTATTCTTTTATTCTGTGCTGTCGGTTGCAAGAACCCACAACCCGCAACCGTCAACCCGCAGCCTGTAGTGAATATACAGTTCCTGGCCGACTCCGCATTTGCCTACTGTCAGGCACAGTGCCACTTCGGCCCCCGTATCATGAACAGCGAGGCGCATGAGCGTTGTGCACAGTGGATTCAGCAGAAGTTTGAACAGTTTGGCTGTAACGTCGAAATGCAGCAGGCCAACCTCATAGGCTATGACGGCACCACACTACGCTCCACCAACATCATTGCCCACCATTCTTCACCAGACACCACTCACCAAGTTCCAAGCATCCTCATCTGCGCACATTGGGACAGCCGACCCTGGGCAGACAACGACCCTGACGCCGCCAACCACCATACGCCCGTCATGGCAGCCAACGACGGCGCCAGCGGCGTGGGCGTGATGCTTGAACTGGCCCGACTCATCCAGCAGTACGGCGACAGCCTGAATGTCAACGTGGATTTCGTCTGCTTCGATGCTGAAGACTGGGGCATCCCACAGTGGAGCAACGCCCCTGATAACGGCCGTTCATGGGCACTCGGTTCCCAGCACTGGGCAGCACAGTACGCCCAAAACAAATCTCAAACTTACCAATACGGCATTCTACTTGACATGGTAGGCGGCCAGGGTGCCCGCTTCTATCAGGAGAGCATGTCGCTGAAATATGCCCGCAGCGTGGTGGACAAGGTATGGGCGGCTGCTTCTGTCGCCGGCTACGGCAGCATGTTCCCCAACGACGAGGGCAGTGGCATTACTGACGACCATATCCCTGTGAACCAGGTGGCAGGTATTCCCTGCATCGACATCATCCCCTACTATCCCGACTGCCCCCAGAGCTCCTTCGGTCCTACCTGGCATACCGTCAATGACGATATGCAGCATCTTGACCGCGCCACCCTGCAGGCTGTCGGCCAAACCCTGGTACAGCTGATTTTCTCGGAGTAGTGGTGAGAGGTGAGTGGTGAGAGATTACCGTTCCTTGGTATAAAAATGCAATTTTGCGCAGAAAATGAGGGCAAAATTGCATTTTTATTGCAAAACGTTTGGCTGTTACGCGAATATTTACGACCTTTGCACGCAAAAGCGTGCGAGGCTGCTCACGCTCGGCAATCATCAAGTGAACTTGTGAGTGCTCTCGCTCACTCGCAGTCGTGCAGCGCGTTTTTCTAACACAAATATACCTATTTATATATAATTATGGCTGAACAATTAGAAGTAAAAGAACTCGAACAGGTAGTTGTTCGTTTTTCTGGTGACTCCGGTGACGGTATGCAGCTGGCCGGAAACATTTTCTCTACGGTATCGGCGACGGTGGGCAACGGCATCTCGACGTTCCCCGACTATCCTGCCGACATCCGTGCCCCGCAAGGTTCGCTGACGGGCGTCAGCGGTTTTCAGGTACACATAGGAACCGGTAAGGTCTATACGCCTGGCGACAAGTGTGACGTGCTGGTGGCCATGAACGCCGCCGCGCTGAAGACACAGTATAAGTATGCCAAGCCCCAGGCAACGATTATCATTGACACCGACTCGTTCGGACCGAAGGACTTGGAGAAGGCGCAGTTCAAGACTGAGGACTACCTCGGCGAGATGGGCATTGATGCCGACCGCGTCATCCAGTGTCCGCTGACGCAGATGGTGAAAGACTGTCTGGCCGACACTGGCATGGACAACAAGGCGGTGCTGAAGTGCCGTAACATGTTTGCACTGGGACTGGTCTGCTGGCTCTTCGACCGTGACCTGAGCCTGGTGAACAACTTCCTGCGTGACAAGTTTGCCAAAAAGCCGCAGATTGCGGAAAACAATATCAAGGTGGTGCAGGCCGGCTATGACTACGGTCACAACACCCACTCAAGCGCAGCCTTCGTGCGCCGCATTGAGTCGAAGCACAAGGAGCCCGGCCGTTACATGGACATTACGGGTAACAAGGCTACAGCCTACGGCTTCATTGCCGCTGCCGAGAAGGCTGGACTGAAGCTCTACTTAGGCTCCTACCCCATCACTCCTGCCACCGACGTGCTGCACGAGCTGTCGAAGCATAAGTCGTGCGGTGTCATCACCGTGCAGTGTGAGGACGAGATCAGCGGTGCAGCCTCTGCACTCGGCGCTGCGTTTGCCGGTGCCCTGGGCATCACCTCAACGTCAGGCCCTGGCGTTTGCCTGAAGAGCGAGGCAATGAACCTCGCCGTCATTATGGAGCTGCCGCTCGTGGTGCTCGATGTACAGCGTGGCGGTCCTGCTACAGGTCTGCCCACGAAGTCGGAACAGACGGACCTGCTGCAGGTGCTCTTCGGCCGTAACGGCGAGAGTCCCATGCCAGTACTGGCAGCCACCAGTCCTGCCGACTGCTTCGACGCAGCCTACCAGGCCTGTAAGATGGCCTTGGAGCACATGACTCCCGTGGTGCTGCTGACCGATGCGTTCATCGCCAACGGCTCTGGAGCCTTCAAGCTGCCAGAGATGGCTAAGCTCGATACTATCAACCCGCCATACGTTCCTGAGGAACTGAAGGGCAAGTGGACACCGTACATGCGTGCGGAGAACGGTACCCGCTACTGGGCAGTTCCAGGTCGTGAGGGCTTTGCCCACATCCTAGGCGGACTGGAGAAAGACAATGAGACAGGTGCCATCTCTACCAACCCAGAGAACCACGACTTGATGACGCGTCTGCGCCAGCAGAAGATTGCGAACATCCAGGTACCCGACCTGGAGGTGGAGGGTGACGTACAAGATGCCGAACTGCTCATCGTGGGCTTCGGATCTACCTACGGACACCTGCACTCGGCAATGGACGAGCTGCGTGCTGCCGGCCACAAGGTGGCTCAGGCACAGTTCAAGTACCTGAACCCGCTGCCCGCGAACACTGCCGAGGTACTCATGAAGTACAAGAAAGTGGTGGTGGCTGAACAGAACATGGGTCAGCTGGCTGCCTACCTGCGCATGAAGGTTGACAACTTCGTACCCTTCCAGTTCAACCAGGTCAAGGGACAGCCCTTCGTGGTCGAGGAACTCGTCAACGCATTTACCGAGACATTAAATAAGGAATAGATAATAACGACAACGAATTAAACGAATTTCACGAATAATGGTACATCATCAGAATCTACTCTTCCCCCAGGAATCCTATAACATTATAGGTGCTGCTATGAAAGTGCACGATTTACTGGGAGCTGGATTTTCAGAAAAGGTGTACCAAGATGCGCTCTCTGTGGAATTCACAGAAAGAGGAATTCCCTTTCAACGTGAAGTTGAACTTCATGCTTTTTACAAAGGAGTGAAATTATCTGCCACGTTCATCCCTGATTTCATCTGCTATGACAACATTATTGTTGAGTTAAAAGCAGTAAAGGAATTGGACGATGTGCATCGCTCGCAAGCATTGAATTATGCAAAAGTTGCCAATATGAGATTAGCTTTGCTTATTAATTTTGGTGCTTATCAGCTGGAACAAGAGCGTCTTCCTGTATTCAAATAATTCGCATAATTAGTTCAATTCGTTGTCGTAAAAAATTAGAAGTTATGAGTAATTACAGTGCACAAGATTTCAAGAAGGGACAGCCTCGTTGGTGTCCCGGGTGTGGTGACCACTTCTTCCTGGCTTCGCTCCATAAGGCGATGGCAGAGATTGGCGTAGCCCCAGAGAATATTGCCGTCATCAGCGGCATCGGCTGTTCGAGCCGTCTGCCACACTATATGGCCACATACGGCATGAACACCATTCACGGTCGTGCAGCAGCCATTGCAACAGGTGCAAAGGTGGCCAACCCTGACCTCACCGTATGGCAGGTCAGCGGCGACGGTGACGGTCTGGCCATCGGCGGTAACCACTTTATCCATGCTAACCGTCGTAACATCAACCTGAACATGATTCTGCTCAACAACCGCATTTACGGTCTGACCAAGGGACAGTACAGCCCCACCTCACCCCGTGGATTCGTGTCGAAGTCGAGCCCCTATGGTACGGTGGAAGACCCGTTCCGTCCTGCCGAGTTGTGCTTCGGTGCCCGTGGCCATTTCTTCGCCCGTGCCGTTGCCACCGATGCAGCAGGTACCGTCGAGATACTGAAGGCTGCCTACGAGCACAAGGGTGCCGCCGTCTGTGAGATTCTGCAGAACTGCGTCATCTTCAACGACGGTACGCATGAGGCCGTCTATAACAAAGAAGGCCGCAAGAAGAACGCCATCTACGTGCGTCACGGCGAGAAGCTCGTCTTCGGCGAGAACAACGAGTTCGGACTGGTGCAGCAGGGCTTCGGCCTGAAGGTGGTGGAGATTGGCAAGGACGGCTATACGCTGGACGATATTTTGGTACACGATGCCCACTGCGAGGACAACACCCTGCAGCTGAAGCTCGCCCTGATGGGTAACGGCGATGGTTTCCCCGTAGCCCTTGGTGTCATCCGCAACGTGGATGCTCCTACCTACGACGAGGCCGTGCATGCCCAGATAGCCGAAGTGTCAGCCCAGAAGAAGTATCACAACTTCACGGAGCTGCTTGAAACAAATGATATTTGGGAAGTAAGCTAACTGAAAAGAGCCTCGCAGTTGCGGGGCTCTTTTCATATTCATTTAACCTTACTGGTAAGAGGTGAGCGGACACCCTTCATGCCCGTAAGATAGGCTTTGGCAGAGCCGAAACGGAGGAACATGTCCAGACGGACGGGCAGGTGGTTCTGGTCGTCGGTGACGAAGAAGCGGATAATCTCCTTGGCCTCACCGTCTTCACGCTCCATGAACGAGAGCACGAGGCAACGATACTTGGAGGACGAGTTCTTCATCTCGATGGTTTCCTTACCCTGATAGACGAGCCACGTGTCCTGCATCTTGCTGGCATCGGCAATGGGCAGGGTTATCTTCTGACCCACCTTCATCTTCGAGGCTTCGAAATTTCGGGCACGAAGATAGATACTCATCATGTCATAGACACACTTGCCAGGATTGGTGTTCTGCCAGTTGTGCTTGCCTTTGCTCGTGATGGCATGCTGACGCAGGTGGCACTGTCCGTCAGGATAGCTGTACCATATCTCATCTACATAGTAACGGTCACCCTCCTTGGCACCCTTGCGGTGATAGAGCGGAGCAAGGTCGAGCGTGGTATAGGAGAGCAACGTATCACGCATGACAAACACATTGTCAAGCTTGTTGTTGCCACGGGTAATCAAACTGCTGCGGAAAGCATCCTGACCTTTGTAGCGTGACTGGACGGTTGACATGGAGGCCGTACCCACCTTCACCCATACGAACTGCCAGTTGAAATAGAGGTCGTAGGAAAGAAACTCACCTGACTTGAAAGCGGTGTTGGTGATGCCGCACTGCGCCACGGCGTGGCTAAATGATAAATGATAAATGATAAATGATAAACCGATTATCATCATCCACCTGTTGACTATTCTATTTTTCATATTCTCTTCGTTTTATAGGTTTGCCTACTAATTAGGCTTTTCTCTGGTCATAATGTTTAATGACGGCCTTTCTTTTTAAAGATTTTTACCTTTTAAACTCAGCAGGAATGGGAATGCCCAGCTTCTTGGCACGGTCGGCATTGCGGTTCTGCAGCTTCTTCGCCTGTTCGCCCTTCTGCTTGGTGAGTGCGCCGGGCTTCTGCTCAGTACGTGGACGTGACGTGAGATTCCAGCGTTCCGTAACGTCCCACTTGGCCTTACACTCTATGGCGTCTGGATAGTAATAGACATCCTCCGGCTGACGGTCGGCAGCATAGTCGCCCGTATCCCACACGCCGTTGTCGTTGACATCGTTGAACGCTTTGAGGTAGTATTTGCCTGGATCCACGTAGTAGAATTCTGCCGAGCCGTCAATGGGCCGTGCCTGTTTAACGACGCCACCGCTGTTGTTCAGCAGCTGCACCACCAAGTGAGAGGCGTCCACGCCGCTCACCTGCACAAAGAGGGTGGAGAAGGTTTCTGTCTCCCCTATCTTGATGCCTTGCTTGATGGGGCCTGAGGCCAGACCATAGATATCAACAAGGGCGGCAGAATCCACCTCCAGACTGTATTCCATGCCAGCACGCCACTCGGCCCGCAGCTCGTAGATCCGAGGGATGGAGTCCTTGGGCCCGAACTCGAACGGGGCGTTATACCACAGGCTATCCACCATGACATAGAGATGAATGGCCGACGTGTCCAACTTCTCCAGCGGCTTGGGGAACTTGATTACCACGTTTTCATCAGGTGCCTTGGGCATGGTGAAAGAGGGCTGCAAGGGCTTTTCCTGATAGATGCTGTCGTAACGCAGGCCGCGTTTCTTCTTCTTCTCCTGGTCCTTCTGCCACTTTTCCAGCTCTTTCTTCTTCTCCTTGAGGCGTTTCTCGTACGATATCTTGGGCAGCACCTCAACCGTATCGGTCATACTGATCAAGGCTCCTGCTGAATCAGACACCAGATACTGCCGTTCCATCCGCAGCGTGTCCTGATTGACCAGCGTGGTGTCGCGCAGCCAGTAGGTAATGGTGTCGCGCTTGGCGCTATGCTCTACCACAAAGGCATTGTCACTATTGAAGTTCAGTCCACGGATGACGGGCAACTCCGGATTGCCGTAACTGAAGAACATCTGGAACAGATGGGCTTCAGTGCGCTCCGTTTTCACCAGGTAACGGTCAGTCTGCTCGTGGGTAAAGGCCAGCAGAACAAGGTCGTCAGGGTAATAATGGATGTAAGGCACCTGTATGATGCTGTCAATGTGCAGAGTGTCGCGCCATATCGTGTCTTGTCGGGTGTCAGGACGGCAGGAAGGCTCGAAGGTGTGATGCGAGAAGGCTATCATCTCGCTCATCTGATTGAACACATAGTCGCCGTCGGCATCCTTCAGGGCGTAGGCCCGATAGGTACCTGGGGCAATGCCCTTGACCACAAAGTGTCCGCGACTATCGGTGCGTGACACCCGCAAGAAAGGCTTTTTCTGGAATACCGTGTCGCTGAGGTCGTCATACAGACCGACCATGATGCCCTTGATGGGTTCCAGGTCCTCAGCATTGAGTACCGTACCCGACACCTCAAAGGTATCAATCTGCTCACCCGTAGAGAACGAATAAGTATAGCTGCCCAGCGGATTACCCTCGTTATTGTCAACGATGGCATCCGAGAAGTCGATGGTGTAAGTGGTGTTGGGCTTCAGCGAGTCTTTCAGCTCCACCACAATCTTCTTGCCGGCTCCCTTGATTTCGGGCATCTCCAACTGAGGCGGTGATACGATGACCTTATTGGTTGCATCCTCCACCTTGACGTACTCATCAAACTGTATGGTAATTTTCTGGGCCTTAACATTAACGGAACGGTCGGCCGGCGAAGCACCGACGATACGCGGCGGCTTGTCGTCGTACCATCCTCCGTCAGGCGAACCCATGCGGGCACATCCTGAAATGAGAAATGAGAAATGAGTAATGAGAAATGCTGCGCACAGCAATCCCATGAACCCTCTCAGGCTCATTCCTGTCCGCTTTCTGATGGCATCCTTACATTCCTTTATTTCTTCATTTGTATTTCTCATTGCTCTTCACTTTCATTTCTCATTTAGCTTCAGCAGCTGCTCTATGTGCTCACGGCTGTTGCTCAGACGAGGCACTTTGTTCTGGCCGCCTAACTTGCCACGCTGACGCATCCAGTCGTTGAAGAGGCCTGGACGGGCCTGAATCAGTTCCAGGTGCTGCAGCGTGATGTCCTTGTAACGCTTGGCCTCGTAGTCGCTGTTCACCTCCTGTAGCTTGCTGTCAAGCAACGAAGCAAACTGCTGCAGGTCAGCAGGAGCCTTCGAAAACTCAATGAGCCACTGGTGACGACACTTGGCGTTGCTGTCCATGAAGACGGGGGCTGCCGTGTATTCCAGCACCTCGGCACCGGTCTGCTGACAAGCGTAGGCCAGTCCGCGTTCGGCATTATCTACAATCAGCTCCTCGCCAAAGGCATTGATAAAGCTTTTCGTGCGGCCCGTGATGACAAACTTATAGGGATTGGTGCTCGTAAACTTCACCGTGTCGCCCAGCATATAGCGCCAGAGGCCACACGACGTAGAGATGACCATCGCATAGTTCTTGTCCGTCTCCACGGCCCAAAGAGGGATGGGGGAATTATGATTATTTCCCGATTGAGAATTGAGAATTCGGAATTCAGAATTATGATTACTTCTATAGGCGGCATCCTTTCCTGTAAGGCTATCGCTTGCAGGTGCGCTTGTTTGGTAATTCTCCATTCTCAATTCTCCATTCTCCATTGGAATGAACTCATAGAACACACCATAGTCGAGCATGAGGAGCATCGACTTGTCTGTCGGGTCGTCTTGTATGCCGAAGAAACCCTCACTGGCATTGTAGGTCTCCATGTAGTGCATGTTGGGCGAGGTGATTAGCTGCTCGTACTGCTTACGGTAGGGCGTAAAGGCCACGCCGCCATGGAAGAACACTTCCAGGTTGGGCCACACCTCCTCCAGATGCGTCTTGCCGGATATCTCCATCAGGCGGTTCAGCACAGAGAGCATCCACGACGGTACGCCGCTGATGTTGGTCACGTTCTTGTGGAGCGCCTCATGGGCGATGCGGTCACGCTTCAGCTCAAAGTCGCTGAGCAGCGCCGTCTTCTTCTTGGGTACCCGCACCAGATTGGCCAACGGGTTAATGTTCTCAATGAGGATGGCCGACAAGTCACCCACCAGCGAATCGGGAAGGTTATAGTTGGGCGCATGACTGCCGCCGAGTATCAGCGATCTGCCATCAAACAGTCGTGACTGGGGGTTGTTGCGCAGGTAAAGCGTCACAGCGTCACGTCCTCCGGCATAATGCAGGTTCTGCAGCCCTTCGCCGCTGACGGGGATAAACTTCGACTTATCGTTGGTGGTGCCGCTTGACTTGGCGTACCATCTCACGCGGCCCGGCCATAACACGTCATGTTCTCCATGACGCATGCGGTCAATGTCGCCCTTCAGCTCTTCGTAGGTGTTCAGGGGGATATGCTTGACGAAATCATCATAACCCTTCATCTGGTCAAAGAGATGATTCCTTCCATATTCCGTGTTTTTCGCTGCCTGTAAAAGACGCGTCAGCACCTGCCTCTGCAACTGCTCGCCTTCGTTCTGGTGTCGCTCCAGTTCCTTCATTCGCGACGTGAACGCATGTCTTACTATACTTGTCAGATTCATTGTTTCTGTACCACATGAGGCCCATAAGGCCGTTTTGAAAGGCAAAGATACGCATAAACTTTGGTAACGAGGGAACATTTTACGATTTTTTTAATCTTTTCCTGCATTTTGCGTCAAGATGTCTGGGATTTTTTCTAACTTTGCAAATACAAAATCAAAGCATTGGCATGAACGAACTAATCACCTCAATTAATGATGCAGTATGGGGCTATGTGTTGATAGCCGCATTGGTAGGCTGTGGACTGTGGTTTACGTGGCGTACCCGTTTTGTACAGTTCCGCATGGTAGGAGAGATGTTTCGCCTGCTGACCGACTCGGCAGTTGATACAGTAGTAGAACAGACACAGGAGCGGGATTGGGGGAAAGGCCGCAAACACATCTCATCGTTTCAGGCTTTTGCCGTTTCCGTCGCCACTCGAGTGGGTACGGGTAATCTGGCCGGCGTAGCCTCAGCCATTGCCATCGGTGGTCCTGGAGCCATCTTCTGGATGTGGGTCATTGCCCTTTTAGGCGCGGCAACAGCCTTTGTGGAATCCACGCTAGCGCAGCTGTTCAAGCAGAAACATAAAGACTCGTTCATCGGCGGACCGGCATACTACATCCAGCGTGGCCTGCACCTGCGATGGATGGCCATTCTGTTTGCCGTACTTATCACTTGTCAGTTCGGTCTGTCCAACAACTCCATCCAGGCCAACACCATTTGCGGTGCCATGCAGGAAGCCTTCGGGTGGTCGCCCCTATGGGTGGGTATCTTCCTGGCCTTGACTGCATTGTACATTGTCTTCGGCGGCATACAGCGAATCGCCCACGTCAGTGCTTTTCTGGTTCCCTTCATGGCGATAGGCTACCTCATCCTGGCGCTTGTCATTATCATCATGAACTACGACCAGATTCCACATGTGCTGAAGGTCATCGTGACCAATGCGTTTGGCTTTGAGCAGGTTGCAGGCGGCGGGCTGGGAGCTACTATTATGTATGGTGTGAAACGCGGACTCTTTTCCAACGAGGCGGGCGAAGGCAGTGCGCCCAATGTGGCGGCTACGGCAGCCGTGAGCCACCCTGTGAAGCAGGGACTCATCCAGGCCCTGGGTGTGTTTACCGATACGCTAGTTGTCTGCTCGTGTACCGCTTTCATCATCCTTATCAGCGGACTCTACCAAGTGCCTGAACTGAACGGCATTGCCCTCACGCAGTCATCCCTCCAATCGGAAATCGGCTCTGCAGGTCCTATCTTCATCGCCATTGCCATTTTCCTTTTCGCCTTTTCCAGCATTATCGGCAACTACTATTACGGTGAGGCGAACATCCGCTTCATCACCCCCAACCCTACCGTCATGACCATTTATCGCATTTGCTCGGCAGGCCTCATGGTCATATTCGGAGCGCTGTCCAGTTTCGAACTGGTGTGGAACATCGTCGATTTCTTCATGGCTTTCCTCACGGCCTGCAACCTGGTGGCTATTTTCCTGTTGGGCCGCTATGCCTTTCGGTTGCTTGACGACTACCGCCAGCAG
>JAEEGF011096654.1_pt1 | contig 19806 bp, 17 predicted proteins | sample 9134171 | NCBI WGS metagenome assembly JAEEGF01 (sample SAMN16246542, study PRJNA631951) | gut metagenome | biome: gut microbiome; feature: rumen; material: AP-attached | host: Bos | place: Iran: Karaj | collected 2018-10
AGTAAATTGAACCAAAGTTCAACAATATTCTTTAATGGTGCGGGTAACAGGAGTTGAACCTGCACGTCTGGGACACTAGATCCTAAGTCTAGCGCGTCTGCCAATTCCGCCATACCCGCAAAAAAAATAAATGGTGGATCTTGTAGGACTCGAACCTACGACCGCCCGGTTATGAGCCGGATGCTCTAACCAACTGAGCTAAAGATCCATTTGCCATTGCCATTTAAATATATCACAAATAGAAAAATGGTGCAATAACTTTTAGTAAAATAGACATTTTTATGCATGAAATTATTGTAAAACGATAAAAATAGCCGTTTTTTCTTTATATATAGGCTTCTAAATTTGACAGAACCAAAAAAAGTGCTATAATAAGTCCCATCTTTTAAGGGGGAAAGGGTATGAAAAGATTAAGAAATTTTATTATGACATCTTTGATTATCATTGCAGCATTATTTGGTATCGTTCATGTAGACGCTGCTACAGTACCAGAAAATGTTACAACTGATACTTACAGAACAGTAAACTATATTAATACTGTTACTTCTGAAGGTAAGCCAAAAACTTATCCAATCATTGTTAAAACAGTAGATAATAATAGTTACTACGTTTACTGTATGGACTTAGATGCAACTTATGGATCTAAAGTTACATTCAGTAGAAAAGGTAATGCTGATCCAGGATATATTTATATCTTAAATCACATTCCAAATACTGGTGATAAAGATAAAGACTTCTATATCACACAAATGGCTGTTTGGTATTATGGTGATTATTTAAATCAAAATAACTTCAATGTACCAGCAGACGTTAAAAAATTCGTATTATATCATGCTTCAGATGAAATGAAGAATGATGTACATCATGATTTATGTAAAAAGATTATGGATCTAGTTTATGGTGCTAAAGCATTTAAAGCTAACACTAAAGCTAGAGAACATAAATTAGCTATCAGCGAAGCTAAAGTAAGTTTCATTAAAGAAGCTGACTACTATGTTTCATCAGAAATTGGTATTACAGCTACAAATATTGATAACTTAAAATATTCATTAAGTGGAACACCTGCAGGATCTAAAATTGTTAAAGGATCTAAAGGTGGAGTAATTATTAAAATTCCTACAGCTGCAATTCCTGAAGGTAAAAAATTAACTTTCACAATGACAGTTAAAGGATCATATAATAATGAAAATCCAATCTACTATTATCATAGTAGCAAATACCAAAGATTATTATTTGGTAAAACAGTTGTAGAACCTGTTAATGCTGAAGATAGTATTACATTATCTATCTCAAACGTAGAACAAAAATACAACGTTAAAATAAGTAAAACTGATATCACTCAATCTAAAGAAGTACCTGGTGCTACTTTAGTAGTAAGAGATGATAAAGGTAACATAATTGAAACTTGGGTTTCAACTACAGAAGTACATAAAATAGTACTTGCTCCTGGTAAATATAGTTTAACTGAAACTATTGCACCAGAAGGATATAAATTATCAAAAACTACTATTGAATTCTTATTAGATGCAAATGGTGGATTATTCGTAAAAGATTCAACTGGAACTTATGTATCAGTAGATAAAGTTTCAATGATCAACGAATTAAAAGATTCAATTTCTATTATCAAGAGAGATTCTAAATCTGGTAAAGCATTAGCTGGAGCAGTTTTAGTAATCAAAGATGCTAATGGAAAAGAAGTTTCAAAATTTACAACAACTACTGGATATTATTCAATCGTATTAAACGCTGGAAAATATACAGTATCAGAAGTTTCTGCACCAAGTGGCTATGTATTAAGCTCAGAAGTTATCTACTTTGAATTAACTAATGATGGAATTTTAAAAGTAAAGAATAGTAACGGGGAATATGTAGAAAGTGCTGTTATAACATTCTATAACACACCAGAAGATAATGTAGACGTAGTCGTTCCAAATACTGGAGCAAATAACTACTTAATCTTAATTGCTGGTGCTGCACTAATTCTTGGTGGTATAGCATATGCTAGAAAGACTATCAAAGAATGCTAAGATAACCCTTAGCATTCTTTTCTGTTTTATAGGTATATTCTTATTATCATTTACTTATCTAGATTCGATGAAGAAGAAAGTATTTGATAATGAAAATAAAAGATATATAGAACAAACAGTTATTGTTAATGATATTATTCAAACAATAGATGTTGAAGAACATGAAAGAAAACCCGTTAACTATGATGCAAAAGGTAGATATGATTATATAGGTTACTTATCAGTGCCTGATGTAAATATTAATCGTGGTTTTGTATCATTAACAAATCCATACAACCATGTTGATTATAATATAATGCTTATAGAAGGAACTGATATGCCAGATAAAAAATATGGTAATGTAATCATTGCAGGTCACAATGGACACAGTTCATTCTCATACTTCAATGAATTACATAACTTACAAATGGGAGCTTCTGCTATAATCGATTATAATAATAAAAAGTATACATATAAATTAGTAGATGTATATGATGTTCCAAAAGTAGGAACAGTAAATATTAAAAGAAACATGGATGCAAGTGTATTAACACTTATAACATGTACATACAAAAGTAATACAAAACAAACAGTATTTATATTTGAACTTTCAAATGTTGAATAAAAAAAGGGGGATTTAACATGGAAGAGTTATCATTATTACAAATATTAAGTAATTCTATTAAAACATTACTTTCATCCAAAGTCTTTATTCTTGTCATATTAGAATTATTAATTTTAGGATTATACTTAATATTTAATAAATTAATTAAGAAAGATTATATTAAGACATCAACTATTTTTGCTGCTGTTATAGTATTTGGTTTATATATATCAAATTATATTAGTACATTAATAGTATTCTTAAATAATGTAACTATTAATTTAATGGAATTAATATATTTTCCAACTACATTAGAATTTACAACAGTTATGGCTTTATCATTTATTATCATGGTTATTACACTTGGTAATAAAAAGAGTAAAACTATAATTAAAGTAATAAATGTAGCATTACCATTAATTATTTCATTCTTATTCTTAGGTATTATTGAATACACTAATGTAAATAATATTGAATTTGGTGAATTCAGCGTATTTACTAATCCAGTATTAATGAGCTTACATGAATTAGCTATGGGATCATTCGTAGCTTGGATATTTGGATTAATAATCTATAAAGTAGATGTATTCGTATTAAGCAAATTACCTAGTGAAGTAAAAGTAGATAATACTAAAGAAATAACTAATAAAAAAATGGTACAAGTTAATATTCCTGCTGAATTAAAATATAATACTGTTAGTTTAGAAGATGTATATGAAATCAATAATATGGACAAAGTTAGAGAACTATTAAAACCAGAAGAATCATTAAATGATGATTTAGATGATTTAGAGTTACCTAAATTAAAAACTGTATAGAATAATAAAGGAAGTGTATACTTCCTTTTTATTTTGCTTATTTTGTGTTATTCTATAAATATAATAGGAGGGTATGATATGAACAAAGATTTAAATAATAATGTTCAAGATCAAGATTCATTAGAAACTCTAGAATCACTAGAAGAAACTAATGTTGAACAACCTAAAAATTATGATCAACAAGTTAATGAATTAATTAATTCAGTTACCATGGCTGATTTAGTTGATCCAAATGCTAAGAATAAAAAAAGTAAAAAAGGATTAGCTATAGCAATAGTAAGTGCTATATGTTTTATATCTTTAGTATTTATAGTTTTATTAAGTACTGGAACACTTTCAAAACTTGGTCCAACTACAACAAGTGAGTTAGATGTATTTAAAACTGAAAAAACAGCAAATACAAGTGTTTCAGGAAAAGATCTAGGAAAATATACTAGAAATTTAAATGCATATACATTAGATACATCAAATGCTGAAAATGGTAAAACAATTACATATTATTTAACTACAGAAGTAACAGTATATATTACATATGCAGATGACTATGATACATCTCATAAATTTACTGTTAATGTAAATGGTTCTTCATATGTTATAGAACAAGATCAAATGGGTGACTTAGTAGTTAATATTAGTACAGAATACATAATATATTCTAATTCCAAATATGAGGAACAAATAGTATTATCAAGAAATGGATTGAAAATTGAAGAAGATCCTCAAGTAGAACCTGATGTAATTGAAGAAGTTACAACAACTACAACATCAAAAAAAGTAATTATAAAAACATTTGATTTCCCAAATACAACTGATGAAATGGGAAGAACAACTTCTGTTGAAACTGAATATGATCCTAACTTACCTAACATTGATTATATTTGGTATGATGAAGATGGGGCAGTTCACATGGTATTTATTGGAGATGAAGAAAGTAGACTTAATCACCCAGAACTATATACAACACAACCAAATTAAAGCAAAATAAAAATAAGAGGAAACCTCTTATTTTTTTATTCATTATTTTCTTGAGTAGTTGATTCAGTTACTGCTTCAGTTGTTTCCTCAGTAGTATTTGAATTATCTACAACATTTTCTTGTACACCAACTGGTTTAGTTTCAATTAACTTAGCATGAATAACAATCTTAGATGTATTATTTGCACATGTTGATAAAGTTAATATTTTATCTTCAGGAGTAACAGATACTCCAAAGTTATTAATACTTCTACCTTTAATTAAATCTATGAAATTTTGAAATGATGTATCATTATCAAATTCTGAATCTAAGTAATCAGTAGTAGTTTTAATTTTATATATTGAGAATATTTGCCACTTCATATTAGCATATGGAGTATTAAATGAAATAATTCTATTTTGTTCTTTATTATACCATCTTGGATATAATGCATTAACTAATGTACCAAACATAATACCTGCATTTATATTATGCCCATATATAATAGTATTAGAACTTAAATTCTTATTACTATTTCTATAGTCCATATATATCCAACCCATAGTATTTTTACGTTTATTAAAATCATGATTTAAATAGAAGTTATTATCACCGGCTTGAACAATAGGGTAATTAACTTTAGTATTATTAATTTGAATCCATCCTACAGTTTGATCATTCTTTTTTAATAATTCATCAAATACTTGAGAATAATTAGTATAGTATGCAGATGTACCTCCACCAGAATATCTTTTAGTTGTAGTAGTAACTGATGCATTAGCATCAATAATATCTACATCATTTTTATTATCATCTATTGTTAGGGTACTATTTCTATCAAATAGATCAGTTAATTCATTTAACTGATTAGCAATACTTAATTTATCTTTATATTGCTTATATGAATTAATACCTATACATATACCACTTATAACAACTACTAATATAATAATAGTACTTATAAATTTATAATTTAATTCAGTAAAGAAATATTTTCTTTTATATTCTTTAGAATATTTAATCTTAAATCTTATATTAGATTCTTCTATATATTTCTTATAATTCTTCTTTAAATAATCTATAGATTTATAAATAACTCTTAAATCATTATTCTTTTCAAATACTATGATTTGTACATTAGTTTTATGATATTTATATAAGAATCCAATTACAGTTGCTAATATTTCATTAGAGTAGTTTATAATTCTAACTTGTTTAAGTTTATTATTAATAGCAATAAAATCTTCAAACTCAGATAATTCATAATCTTCTAATTCTGTATCAATAATAACAACTTTTTTAAAGTATATATCTGAATAATTATTCAAGTAATTTTCTTTCATGAAATTACTATGATATTCATATTTATTTCTAGTTTTAACTTTAATCTTTTGATTAATATCTAATCTTTCAATGTAATATGGAGGCATTTCATAACATTCAACTTCTGTAATGTATGGATTATCAGCTAACTTCATAAATACATCTAAAGTAAGTTTAGTATCATCTTTAAATACTATTTTAGTAATATGTTCCCATGTATTAACTAAATCTAATATTAAACTTTCAGTTTCTTTATCATTTATAACACATTTAGTAACACCATGTTTAATAATAATTACATTTAAGAAATTAGATACAAGTTCAAAATTTTCTATAATATAATCATTTGAGAACTTCAAGTCTTTAACTTGAATAACATTAGTATTGTTTAAGCTTTTATAATCAACATCACGTTTTATTTTATTAATAGCAATGACATCTTTAGATATTTTAAATACAATATTGTAACTCATATACTAATCCCTTCCTATTGTAATAATTTTATCATAATTAAAAAAATAATACTATTAGTTTACTAAAATTATTGATAATAATTATTAATATGTTTTATAATAAACATATACATAGTAAGGTTTGGGGGAATATGAAATGTACAACGAAGTATATGGAAATTTAATGGCAACATTTGAAAGTGATAAAATCTCAATAACCGAGCTTAAAGCTAACTTTAAAGTAAACCATTTTTCTGAATTAATGGATGAAATAATCGATTATTTTGATGAAAATATAGAAGAAATAGTACTAGATGATGACTTTGTCTCTAAGTATCATTTATTCCTATATAATTTAGTTGACCATGAGAAAAAAGGTGGTCATCTATATAAGATGAAGGAAGTTATTAACTCTCATAATAGAGCTATTAAAAAGAGTATGAATGCTTATACTAAATATGATAAACCAAAAGATGTCATATATTTTAAACTTGCTCAATTTAAAAACTTACTTAAAGTAAATGATAATCATTTATATCCAAGACTTGTTCAATTAAATGAAAAAGAAGATTATTTAGTTGTTAGATTCTTAGTTGATACAGTTAAGAACCCTGATTATTTATTTAGAATATTTCAATTACATCCAGATTATGTAAATATTAAAAATCAACATGGGTATCATTTATTCTATTTATTAGTAGAGTATTATTTAAGTGAACTTAAAGATATGTCTGAAGAAGATATCAAATACTATAAAAGAATATTTGTTATGTTATTAGAATCAGATAATTTTGAATTAACTCCAAATGAGTTAAATGAGATATTAATTATGTGTGATAAAAATGAATTAGGTAAAGATCATTCTAACTTTAAAGATATTGATTTCTTAAGAGATGCAATAAATCAAAGATATAAAATTGTCCATCCAGGATTTAGACAAACAGCACAAGATCGTGTTGGTACATCTCCAATTATATTGCCTCAAATAAAATTACTAACAATTGATGGAAGAACAGATTTAACTAATTTATTTACTGTTTCGATAGATTCATCTAGAAAAGCTGAAGTATCACATATGTTATTTGATGATGCATTTAGCATGACTGTTGATTCTGTAGGAAATTATATATTATTTGTTCATATTCCTGATGTAGATATATATATTCCTAGAGAAGGTGAAATTGAAAATTTCATGAGAGGAATAGGAGAATCTGTATATGCTAAGGATATGGTTACACCTTTATTAAGTTATAATATAGCTTCTCAATGTTCATTAGAACATGGAAAAGTTAAACCATCATTAACATTCATGATTAAAATTGATACAAAAGGAAATGTTAAAAATATAGATTTCTATAAGAGTTTAGTAAATGTTAATTATAACTTATCTACATCTCAAGCAAATACATTCATGGATCATAATTCAGATGAAAAATTAAATATCTTAAATCCAATGTATGAACTTGCTTCTAAGTTAAGAAGAAAAAGAGGAGAAAGAATTGGAAATAGAACTAAATCATGTGTAATCATGGATGAATTTAATATTATTGCTGATTTAGCTACAGCATCATATTTCAATGATAGAAATATTATATTCCCATATAAAAACTATAAGGGTAAGAGAACAGCTGTATCTCCAATTGATATAGCTCAAGCAGAACAATTTATTAGAGTAAATGATATAAGTGAAAAAGGTAGAGAAATAATTGATATCATATTTGATAATAAAAATAGAGTTGGATATGATACAAAGAATCTTGGGAATGCTTCATTTAAAGGAAAACCTGTAGGAAATGTAGGAAATCCTATGAGAGAATACATTTCATTAGAGACAGATAGATTAATTAAAGATTTAATTATTGATAAATTAGGAAATGAAGATTTCTGGAAAGAAAGAATAGAAAGGGATTGTATTGAATATACAGAAACAAGTGCAAAGATAAAGGAATTATATTCAATGAATCATAGGTAAATAAATGAGAGTATTAGGAATATTTATAATATTATTAGCCTTTGGTGGTGCTATGTTTATTTTACTTAAAAATTATAATAACAACATGTCCATGGAAGACGATGATGAAAAGAGAAAGGCAGAAGAAGACAGATTAAAAGCTCTACCTCCTAGAGTACATATTAAACCTGCTGATTTAGTAAAAATAGTAGACCAAGAAATGACTTTAGGAAGACAAGTGGATTTTACATTCTTCTATAATTTTAAAGAACATCATTTAAAAGTAATATTAGATACTACAAATAATAAATTATTATATATGATGGATAATAACTCATTTGGTTCGGTAAATGATATGGTTAATAGATGTTTAATAGATGGAACTAGATTCTTTTCTATATATGATCCATTAGCGGTAACTAACTTAGCTTATCCAAATGAACCTAATCATCCATTTGTTGGAGATGAACGTTTTTCTAAATATATAGTATATGGAGACAATAGAGAATATAAAAAGCATGTAGAAAAGGAAGAATGGGAATAGTTTTATTGACAAACACCCATATAAGTGATAAATTACACATATGTAAATGCAATGAAGAAAGACGAGATTATTAATTGATTCTTCAAAGAGAGTTCACATTTGCTGCGAGTGAATAAGATAGATTAATAGTTACTACTTTCTAAGTGGATGAAAACATCCCGGGTAATTCCGTTAGAGATGAATGAGATAAATAATAGGATGGTACCGTGCATTATGCACTCCTTAGGTACTATCCTTTTTTATTTATAAAAAAAGAAAGAAGAGGGTTTTATGGAAAAACAACAAGATTTAATGGCAATGTATGATCAATATATGGACATGGATGCCATCAACGAAATTATTAGTAATGATGAAGAAAGTGAAATTGAAAAGGATCAACCAAAGCATAATAACAAAAAGTCTTCACAAAAGACATTTGATGCTTATTCAATTCCAATCAATGAATTCTTAAGTAGATATTTAGGAATTGAACCACATATGGGAGTAAAGACTTTCAAAACAACTCATTATGCAAAGGATAAAGCGACTGGAAAGCGTGGTAGAGTAACGGAAACGAAAGAAGTTTATTCATATGATACTTTATGGCATTCAGGTTTAAAAGATATGAATATACCTTATGCAATCACAGTATCAAATGAATATGCAGATGAAAATCCTGAAAAAGTCGCAAATGGTGAATTATTAATCGTTACTGATGGAAGAGGAAACATGGGAACATACATCAACCCAACGTATCTAATGGAATTAGTAGATAAAGAAAGAATTCAAGAAGAATTAGAAAAGATTGAAAAGTTAAGATGTTCTGGAGTTCATGAATTAAGCGCTTTAGCTGATTACATGGAATATTTTGTACAAGGAGTTAGTCTTCAATCGAGAATGACTGAATTACAAGCAAAATTAGACAGAACTTCTGAAACTACAGATCTTTTATACAAAACACATAAATTAAGAAGATTTAAAGAGTTGAAGAAGGAGATAAATAATGATTAATTTTAAAGAAGATGAAAAATTATATAACTTAAACCATTCATGTGCTCACATGATGGCTCAAGCTATTAAACATATTTGGCCTGAAGCTAAATTCTGGGTAGGACCTGTAATTGAAACTGGTTTCTATTATGATGTTGATTTAGGAGACAAAGTTATAACTGAAGAAGATATTCCAGTTATAGAAAAAGAAATGAAAAAACTTGCTAAAGATGGCAAGAGATTAGTTAGACGTGAAATTTCTAAAGCAGAAGCATTAGAAATGTTTAAAGATGATCCATACAAAATAGATTTAATTGAAAGAATGGATGAAAATGAACAAGTTATATCTTGTTATTCTCAAGGTGATTTCACTGATCTTTGTAGAGGTGGACATGTTGATACACTAAAAGAATGTAAATATTTTAAATTATTAAAATTCTCAGGAGCATATTGGAAAGGTGATACTAATAATAAAGTATTACAAAGAATATATGGTGTATGTTTACCAACTGAAGAAGAATTAAATGCATATTTACAAGAATTAGAAGAAGCTAAAGAAAGAGACCATAGAAAAATAGGTAAAGATTTAGGAATCTATATGATATCTGAATTAGTTGGAAGAGGACTTCCAATGTATTTACCAAATGGTTTCACTTTATGGAACTTACTTGAATCTTATATTAGAAATAAAGAAATAGAAAGAGGATATGTACATGTACAAACTCCTCCATTAGGAAATGTTAACTTATATAAGACAAGTGGACATTTAGAACATTACAAAGATGCAATGTTCCCAATTATGCAAGTAGAAGATGAAGAATATGTTCTTAGACCAATGAACTGTCCTCATCACATGGTAATGTATGGAAATGATATTCATTCATATAGAGATTTACCATTAAGAATTGCTGAAATAGCAAGAGATTGTAGATATGAATCATCTGGTTCATTAAAGGGTATTGAAAGAGTTAGAACATTCTGCCAAAATGACTGTCATATTTTCTGTACTCCAGAACAAATTGAAGATGAATTCAAAGGTGTAATTGATTTAATACTTGAAGTATATAAAGAATTAGGTATTAAGAATTATAGATTTGAACTTAGTTTAAGAGATCCAGAAGACAAAGTTAAATATCATCAAGATGATGAAATGTGGAATAAAGCAGAAGACGCTTTAAGAAAAATCATGGATGATTTAAAAATTCCATATGTTGAAAAAATTGGTGAAGCAGCTTTCTATGGACCTAAATGTGATGTACAAGTTCAACCAGCAGTTGGAAATGAAATTACATTATCAACTTGCCAAATTGACTTCTGTTTACCAATGAAGTTTGACTTAAACTACATTGATAAAGATGGTACTAAGAAATGTCCAGTAGTTCTTCATAGAGCTATTCTTGGATCATTAGATAGAGCTATTGCATTCTATCTAGAAGAAACTAAAGGTAACTTACCATTATGGTTAGCACCAGTTCAAGTTTCAGTATTACCAGTTAACAACGAATATCATTTAGAATATGCAAATGAAGTTGTTGATAAATTAAAAGCATTAGGAATTAGAGTTAAGATGAACGCTTCTGATGAAAAACTTTCATATAGAATGAGAGAAGAACAAATTAAGAAGATTCCTATTATGTTAGTACTAGGTAATAATGAAAGAGATGAAAGAACTGTTACATTAAGACTTCATGGTGAAGAACAAAAGAATATGACTTTAGATGAATTCTTATCTTATGTTAAAGAAAAGAACGATTCAAAAGCATTAGATTTATAATAAAAAAAGACTAGAGAAATCTAGTCTTTTTATATATAATTAAACTAGGTGAGTTATATGAATAAAGAATTACTTAGAACAATTAAATTTACATTATTTTCTATATCTGCAGGTATTATAGAAATAGTTTTATTTACATTATTAGATACATTTACTAATATGCCATATTGGCCATGTTATTTAATTGCTTTAATAGCATCTGTTCTATGGAATTTTACTTTAAATAGAAACATAACATTTGCATCAGCTAGTAATATTCCTATTGCAATGATTAAAGTAGGAATCTTTTATTTAGTATTTACTCCAACTAGTACAATACTAGGTAATTACTTAAGTGAAACATTACTTTGGAATGCAACACTAGTAACATTATTAAATATGTTAGCAAACTTTATATTAGAATACTTATACGATAGATTCTATGTATTTAAAGATAGTATAGATACTAAAAAGAAGGATAAATAATCCTTCTTTTTTATTGCCTTTTTATATACAATTTATAAATGTCAAAAGTGGTGTAAAAGACTATTTATTTTACATAATCAAATTGTATACATATAGTAAAGAGATATATAATCTTAATATAGGTGAGAAGTATGAAGAAAGGTACTGGTAAAGGAATAATTCAATTATTACTAAGTATTTTAATCATGGTTCTATTCCAAATGTTTTATTTCAAAGTGTTATCCTTAGCAGGATTACATTTAACAGGAATGGCATATGAAATAGCTGATTTAATTAAATACGTAGTAGTAACTCTTATTGTTGTTATTATTTATCATGGTAATATCAAAACTGGAAGAAGTAAATTTAATAAAAACTTCTTGAATAGTTTAATATATTCAGTTGCTTGTTTTGTTGTACTAGTATTAATAACAATAGGTATTCATACACTTGTTAATAAATATTCAGGTGTACATATTAATTATTCATTTACTAACTATTTTTCTAAAACTTTTGAGGTAGGACTAATTTTTAAGATCATCAAAGAAGTTATAATCGTACCATTCCTATTATGTATAATTTTTCCATTGGGATTTAGCAGTATTATTAAAAGTACATTTGCTGCTTCATTACTTGCAGGATTAACATATGGCATTATATATGCAATAGGGTTACATACAAGTTTAGATTCAGCAGTATTCTTATCGCTAACTCCAGCTTTAGTAGTATTTTCTTTAACATACTTATATAAAGCTAACAATAACATTTGGACTGTATATATTACATATGTCTTATATGTATTATTTGGTTCATTTGCTATTAATTATTTAGCTAGGTGAGTATATGAAAAGATTTAAAGAACTACTATTATTTATTGTTACAGTTTCATTAATGATGCTAAGTGGAGTAATTATTAAAAACATTTTAGCAGCGTTTGGAATTGTATATACACCAGATAATTATTATCTATATTCAATTATAGATTTATTATCTAGTTTATTGGTTATTATAGTATTATTCATTATACATGGAAAAACTCTATATGAAGATTTTATTAAACTAAAAAAAGAAAAATTTGGTTTATTAAAATATTTAGGTTTAATAGCTTTAGGTTATTTATTATTAATGAATCTAGAGACTGTAAGTACTATAATTTCAAGATTTATTGCTTATTTAATTCAAGTAGATATGAATACTTCAGATAACCAACAAAAAATAGAAACAATTATACATGTTTCGCCTATATACATGGCGATATCCGCTTGCTTATTGGCTCCATTAGAAGAAGAGCTTCTATTTAGAGCATCAATAAGAAAAACTATTAAGAATAAAGGGGTTTTTATAGCTGTAAGTGGACTATTCTTTGGCTTGATGCATATTACGGATAACTTTATTTTATTACTATTAATTATGATATTAGGATTTGCTATATCTGAAATATATTATAGTAAACTTAATAAGAAGAATAAGATATTGTTATCTGTAATATCTATAGTCATTTCATTAAGTATATTTATTATAAGTATCTTAATATTCTACGGAAGTATAAATGCTTATATCTATTCGTTAAACCCAAATGAAATATTAAATGGAATTACATATGTTTGTTTAGGCTGCTATTTAGCTGGTGTATATGTTTATACTGATAATATTTACTATACTATTGGAATACATATGCTAACTAATTCAGTAGCGACAATAATGTTATTGTTAAAATAAAGAAAAAGATATATAATAACAACTAAAAAAAGAAGGTGATTATATGAATACAAGCGATATTATATTCATATTAATTATAATTGTTCTTTTGATCTTGGCTGTTATTGTACTACTATTGATTAAACGTGAGGAGAATAAAATTATGTCAGTTGAAGAAAAGTCAAAGAAAACAATGTTAGATTTAGATAGAATTACAGCTAATATTGAAAGAGATTATAAACCTTTAAATATAGAATTAACTTCATATGAACAAGAACAAGAAGATAATGCTGTTATATCATATGAAGAATTAAAGAATAAAAGTAATAATGTTACTTATGAAGAAAAACAAGAAGAAGTAGGAATCAAGAAAATTGATTTCAATAAAACTATTGATTTAGAACATACTCAAAAGATTGATGTTCCACTTCTAAGTAACTATGAAAAGGAAGAAGCTTTCTTAAGAGCATTAAGACAACTTCAAAAAGATTTAGCTAAATAATGAATATAATTAAGTTATTAAAATATACTTGCTTATTCTTATTTACTCAAATATTATTAGCAATATTACCAATTATTATAGATAGTAATATACCTTATATTAATCAAGTATTCTTTACTATAAATGCTATATTAAGTTGGTATATTATAAAACAAGTAGAAATGTTATATTACAAGAAATATAATAAACTATCTTCTATGTTATATAATATATGTCCATTAATAGGAATATGTTTATTATTAAGTATAAGTTATTATTTATATAAATCAGATAGTATATTATTTTTAATAAAATATTATATACCATTATTTGTTACAATATATTTTATTAATTTTATATATATAATATTTAAAATAAAACATAAATAGATATTTATGTTTTTTTATGTTAAAATACTTTAGACGAAAGGGGAGTCTTTATGAAAATATGTATACATACCTTAGGTTGCAAAGTTAATGCTTATGAATCAGAATGTATAGAAGAAACATTTGTAAAAAATGGATATGAAGTGACTCACAAAAATGAAGATGCTGATGTTATAGTAGTTAATACTTGTACAGTAACTAATCAAGCTGATGCTAAATCAAGAAAGATTATTAGACAAGCAAGAAGAGACAATGAAAATGCATGTGTAGTAGTATGTGGATGTTCTTCAGAACAACATAAAGATTCTGTCTTTGATTTAGGAGCTAATATAGTATTAGGTTCACATGGTAAAGCAAGTATATATTCTTTAGTAGAAGAATATTTAGAAAAGAAGGAACCTATAAGCTTATTCTCTGATATGAGAAAAGTTAAATTTGAAGATATGTCTATAAGTAATATGGATGGAAGAACAAGAGCATTTGTTAAGATTGAAGATGGATGTAATAATTTCTGTTCATTCTGTATTATTCCATTCATGAGAGGTAGAGTAAGATCTAAAGATTTTGATACTGCTGTAAATGAAATTAATACTTTAGCCAACAATGGTTATAAAGAAATAGTATTAACTGGAATTCACACAGGAGCATATGGTGAAGATCAAGATAAAGATTTAGTAGATTTAATAAGAGAAATATCTAAAAATGATAATTTAAAAAGAATTAGAATATCTTCTATTGAAATAACTGAATTAAAAGATAAATTCATGGAAGAATTTAAAGTTAATAAAAAGATATGTTCTCATTTGCATGTACCTGTTCAATGCCCAAATGATGAAATATTAAAACTAATGAATAGAAAATATACATTAGATGAATATAAAGCTAAGATTAAAGAATTAAGAGATGCTAGAGAAGATGTTAATATAACAACAGATTTAATAGTAGGTTTCCCAGGAGAAACTGATGAGATATTTAATTCTATGTTAGATGAATGTGATAAGATTGGATTCTCAAAAATCCATACATTCCCATATTCAGTTAGACAAGGAACTAAAGCATCTACTATGAAACAAGTTAAAGATTCTGATAAAAAGGATAGAGTAGATAAAATGCTAAGAATGTCTGATATGTTAGAATCTAAATATTATCAATCTTATATTGGTAAGACTTTAGAAGTATTAGTAGAAAATGATAATTCAGGATTTACTAGTAACTATATAAAGATTAAATTAGATAAACCATGTGAAGAAAATACAATGGTTAATGTTAAAATAACTGAAGTAAATGGTATAGAAGTAAGTGGACAAGTAATTGACTAATATATATGTCAAATACTTGTTTTTTTATTGTAAATAAATATGTTAACTATTATACTTTATTATAGAAGGGTGATATCGATGGAAATTAATAAATTAATCAAAAAAAGATTATTAGTTTTTACAGGAACATTATTAATTATTGTTATATTAACAATTACTTCATCATATGCTCTTGCTAATAATGACATTACAAAAACAGAAATACAAGAAAATACAAATAAATTATTATTAAAATATGAAGAAGGAAATAAATTAGTAACTGAAGCTTTTCCTATGACTAAAGAATACGGATTAGAAAATGCTACATCTAATAAAATATCAATCATTAATAATGATACTAATTCAACAAATTATTCATTAATGTTATATCCAACAGATATATCTGATAAAAGTATTAAAACTGATAAAGTTTATTATTCAATAAATGGAGAATATCCTAAAGTATTAGGTGATTCAGTTGACTATGTTATATATCGTGGAATTCTTGAAGGAAATGAAAAAGAGAATTTAACAATCCAAGTATGGATTGCAGCTGAAAAAGTAGAGAATGAAGATCAAGGTAAAACTTTAAACTTAGATTTTAAAGTATTAAATTATTAAAATAAAAAAGAAGGTTTAAAACCTTCTTTTTATATTTCTCTCATTTTGTCTTTATTCTTAAATGGATTTTTAGGATCTATTTTATCTACGAATAGAATACCATCTAAATGATCCATTTCATGTTGGAATGCTATTGAAATATCTTCTCTTACACGAATTTCATATTCGTTTCCATTTTCGTCATATGCTTTAACTCTCATTCTTGCATATCTAGGAACGATTCCATCAACAGGTCTATTAACAGATAAACATCCTTCGCCTTCGCCAACATATATTAATTCTTCTGAATGTGACATTATTTCCGGATTGATTACAACATATCTACCAAAAGTTCCATCACCATAATCTTCAGATATTACGAATATTCTTTTCATAATTCCGATTTGGCAGAAACTTAATCCCATACCAGCCCTTAAATCATACTTTTCAGCTATTTCTTCAACTTGACTCATTTCAAGATAATCAAGTGCATCATATATCTTTTGTTTTAATTCAGGGTCAAGTGGAAAAGTAACTGGCTCTGATTTTTGATGTAATCTTTTATCTTTCTCATCTAATATTTTGATATCAGGTAAATCTTTTCTCATATTACCCCTCCTCAATTACTGAATTATTTTATCAAAAAATATTTAAAAAGTAAAATCATATGTGATATAATTTAATAGGATAGTATGTTTATAAGATAGGATAGTACAAATGAGAAAAATAAAAATATTAATGTTGTTAATAGTAGCAATACTATTAACTAGCACAATTAATGTTTATGCAGCAGGATTAGAACTAACAAGCTTCGATGGTAGTTCTTTTTCGAATGAGGAAATCGCATCAGAAAAAACAAATGACTTAAACTTTAAAGTAACATTTACAGAGAATAATCAAACAGCAACATATAAAGGAATAGTAAAAAACACAGCTCAAAGGGAAATAACAATAAAATCACTTGCAATTGCAAAAAGTAAATATAAAAAGTTAGAATATAAATTTATTGGAATAAAAGAAGGAGATACTCTAAAAGCTGGAGAAGAAAGAGAAATAACATTAGAAATTACATTTGGAGAAGGTATAACTAAGAGTATAGAAGAAGAATTTTCTATAAGAATAGGTTATGAAAATGATGATGTATTAACAAATCCAGAAACTGGAGTATTTAGTACACCAAAGTTAACAATTGTATTCTTAATATTAATCACAATTGTAGTAGTAATGTTAAACAAAAAATATAGTGTGTTCAAACATATATCATTATTTATAATAGTAGGAATACTACTAGGCTTCATACCAATAGTAAATGCATTAACAAGTGAGTCATTAATAATAAGAGGAATAGTAAAATACAGACAAAAATATGAAGTAACAATAAATCCAAATGGTGGAACTTATAATGGAACAACAGAATCAACAAATATAAAGATACTAGATGGAGATAGTATCACTTTAAGTGTGCCAGAAAAAGAATACTATAATTTTGAAAATTGGATAATAAATGGAACACCAGTTACAGATAGAAAAATAACCATAACTGGTTCAACAACAATAGAAGCAAACTATAGTGCAATTTATTATACAATAACTGTTAATCCAAATGGAGGAACATATGATTCAAGTACAAGTACTAAATCATATAGAGTACAAGCTGGAACATACTATAATGTATTAACACCACAAGATGAAGGATTTGAATTTGTAGAATGGGAAATTAATCCAAGCAATAAAAGAGTAGAAGATAATAAATTATTTGTAGATAGTAATATTGAATTAAAAGCGATATGGAATGAAAATTATGTTAAATTAACAATAAATCCAAATGGTGGAACTTATAATGGATATACTACTAACTATATTAAATATTATTTAACAGAAGATTCAGAAGTTGTAACATTAATTGAACCAGTTAAACCTGGGAATAGATTTGTAAGATGGGAATTACCAGATGGAACTGAATATACAAGTAATACAGTAACCATGATAGAAAATATTACATTATTAGCTCAATATGAACCAATTGAATATAATGTAACAATTGATCCAAATGGTGGGACTTATAATAACAATAGTTACGTACTATCTGAAAAAGTATATTATGAACATACCTATGATTTAACTTTAGTAAATAGAGATGGATACCTATTTGAAGGTTGGGAAGATGAAAATGGAAATTTAATTGAAGAAGATGAATTAGTTGTATATGATGATGTTTCTATTCATGCAAACTGGGCAGAAATAATATGTAGAATAGGTGAAACATATTATGCATCAATCAATAATGCAATTGCAGCAGCATCGTCAGATGATACAATAGTATTATTAAAAGATACTTCAGAAATAGTAACAAATAATAAGAAAGTAACATTAGATTTAAATGAACATATAGTAACAGGTATGTTAACAAATACTGAAGCTGGAGATATCACAGTGATCAATGGAGAAATAAATAATCCATCAGGAATAGCTCTAATTAACAACGGAATTCTGACTATGGGAGTAAATGATTTAAAAGAAGATGGGACATCAAATGTTATAGAAGATAGTATTAGAATAATCGGTACAACATTTGGATTTGAACAAAATGGAACTTTTAACTTTTATGATGGATATATTGAAGGGGATGTAGCATTATTAGGTGGTTATAATTCAGCACCATATTATAGAAATACATTTGATGATACAGTTGTGTATTATTATCCATTTGTTAATCATAATAATACAAAAGACTGTCAAAGAGTAATGCTAGAAGCATCAGATTTAGCAGTATCTAAAACAAGTGTACATGGAGATATTTATTACTATAACTTACAAGATAATATAAATACTTCAGCATTAACAGGATATAAAATCTATGCAGTAAGAGATTTTGAAGCAGCATATCCACTAACAATTCCAGAAAATAAAACAATAAATTTTGATGTTAAAGGATACAATGTCAAAATAGGTAGTAACATAGTTATTAATGGAATATTTAATGTAACTAACAGTTCTCAAGATGGTAAATTATCAATATTTGGGTTAATCACTAATAATAATGAATTCAATTTAAAAGACATAGTAGTAGATAAATTAAGCAATACAGATCTATTAGATAATAGAGGAACTCTTCACATGGAAAAATCAACAATTGACTCTCAAGATGGTTGTACTTTATATCAAAGTATAAATGATAAAATTGTTGAAATGGATAAAGATTCATATATAAAATCAGCTAATGGAACAGCAATATGTAATGATTCTACTAGTTTATCGATTTCAAATGGTCACATTGAAAGTAATTATAGAGGAGTTTATAACTATAATAATGGAACAATTACTCTTAATGATGTAAATATAAATGTATCTGGAAAAATCTCATATATGTATGGAATATATAATGATAAAGGAAAAGTAAATATTATAGATTCAAAATTAACTGTAAATAATCAAATTACAAATACAAATTATGCAAGTACATATGGATACTATAGTAATAACACTACATTAAATGAATTATAT
>JAEEGF012137976.1_pt1 | contig 19798 bp, 13 predicted proteins | sample 9134171 | NCBI WGS metagenome assembly JAEEGF01 (sample SAMN16246542, study PRJNA631951) | gut metagenome | biome: gut microbiome; feature: rumen; material: AP-attached | host: Bos | place: Iran: Karaj | collected 2018-10
GCAAACTTGAACCACAAGATGGTACAGAAGGCGCGCCTGGGCAAGAAACCTGTGCCCAAGCACACGCAGGACTTGATTTTGCAGGCTTTGAACAAACGACTTTTGCAGGATGCCGCCGAAGTCGAAGGCAAAGTCGCGAAACAGTACAAGCGCGTAGATTTATTCGGAAACGACGAAATCGCTTAGCAACGCATACCCCATAGCCCAAAGGGTGCCGTAGGCGACCGTGCCCATAGCCCATACCCCATAGCCCTGTTTACTAACCACTAACCACTTCCTACTTCCTACCGCCTACTTCCTACTATTTTTATTAAATTACAATCATGCAGCAATATTTAGACCTTCTCCAAGACATTATTGACAACGGTGTTGACCGTTCGGATCGCACTGGCACTGGCACCCGTTCTGTTTTCGGTCGCCAAACCCGCTTTGACCTTTCCAAGGGCTTTCCGTGTTTAACGACAAAGAAACTTCACCTTCGCAGTATTATTCACGAACTGCTGTGGTTCTTGAAGGGCGATACGAACATCAAGTATCTGCACGACAACAAGGTCACGATTTGGGACGAATGGGCTGACGAAAACGGCGACTTGGGGCCGGTCTATGGTCACCAGTGGCGCAGCTGGCCGACTCCCGATGGCGGACACATCGACCAGATTGCAAACCTCATCAACAGTCTCAAGAACAATCCCGATTCGCGCAGGCATCTCGTTTGTGCGTGGAATGTCGCGGAAGTCGATAAGATGGCCTTGCCGCCTTGCCATTGCCTGTTCCAGTTCTACGTGGGCGGTGTCGGTGCTAGCGGCAAGCGTAAGCTCAGCTGCCAGCTTTACCAGCGCAGTGCTGACATGTTCCTCGGCGTGCCGTTCAACATTGCGTCGTATTCGCTTTTGACGATGATGCTTGCTCAAGTTTGCGGATACGAAGCGGGTGAATTTGTCCATACGTTTGGCGATTTGCATTTGTACAGCAATCATTTTGACCAGGCGAAGGAACAGCTTTCGCGTACGCCGCGCAGCCTTCCGACGATGAAGATGAATCCCGACGTGAAGGATTTGTTCGACTTCAAGTTCGAAGATTTTGAACTTGCGGGTTACGATCCGTGGCCGACCATCAAGGCTCCGATTGCCGTGTAATAAAGCGGTACGATGAATTTTTCCATTGACTTTATCGGTGATATTCACGGGCACTGCGATGAACTCGTAGTGCTCTTAAAAAAGCTTGGCTACGAAGAACGAGACGGAGCGTTTCGCTATCCCGGTGATGCACGAACCGTTGTTTTTTTGGGCGACTACATCGACCGCGGCAGTCAGGTTCGTGAGACGGTGAATCTCGTGCGTGCCATGCGTGACGCGGGTTCGGCTGTGGCTCTGATGGGCAATCACGAATTCAATGCACTCAGCTTTTGGCACGAAAATGGTGTAGGTGGGCATCATATTGAAGCGATTCATGGCGGTTACTTGCGAGAGCACTCTTTTAACAAAGTAGCGATTCATGTGAAAACCATCGAAAGCTATCGCGGACGTAAAGCTGAATTTCTGGAAATGTTGGAGTTTTTGCAGACGCTCCCGTTTTACTTGGAAACAGAAACGTTTCGAGCGCAGCATGCCTGCTTTGACTTGAAAAGTGCCGAAGTGCTAAAAGCTGCTGGCATTCGTTCGTTTTCGGATGGAAATTTCGACGAGCTGATTGCAAGGGCGAACGACCAATATAACGAATACGAAGATTCTCTGTTTTCTCCGATAAATTTGTTCTTGAAAGGCCCTGAAATGGACTTGCCCAAAGGCTTGACGTTTCGTGATGCGGAAGGAGTGCTTCGCAAACGCACTCGGATTTGTTGGTGGATTAACCCTCGAAATGTAAATTTGCAGCAATTGAGTTTTCAGCCGGGGGTGGAGCTGCCTCCGTGCGAAGTTCCGCAGGATGTTCAAAAACGGAATTTTTACGGGGAAAATGAACGCCCTGTTTTCTTTGGGCATTATTGGTTGCAAGGGCTTCCTGAACTTATTCGAGATAACGTTTGCTGCTTGGATTACAGCGTTGCCGGATATCGTGGAGACGGACGCCTTGTCGCTTATCGCTTCGATGGCGAACAGAAACTCGATGCAAGTAAATTTGTATGGGTTGACGCTATGTAGGAGTTAGGTTGTAGGTCATAGGTAATAGGAAATAGCCATGCATTTTATGCATCTGTATAGGGCGGCTATACGAAACTGAAAACTTTAGTTTTCTAGTTGAGTTATCCTCTTTGGGGAGAAGCCGCGATTCTTTACCTAACGCCTAATACCTAAAGCCTATAACCTTTCTATATTTATAGCATGCTTCAATGGGATACGCTTCTTTCTGCGACGCGTTATGGGCACCCGGCAGATCCGGACCCGAACCGCTCTGATTTTCATCGCGATTACGACCGCATCGTTTTTTCGACGGCTTTCCGTCGCCTTGGCCGCAAAACACAAGTTCATCCGTTCTCGGTGAACGACCACGTTCATAGCCGTTTGACGCACAGCTTGGAAGTTTCGAGCGTAGGTCGCAGCCTTGCGATTACGGTGTATCACCTGATTAAAAAGTATTTGCCCAAGTACGTGAACGAATACCAGTTCGGGACGATTGTGCAGTCGGCGTGCCTTGCTCACGATATTGGCAATCCGCCGTTTGGTCACGCTGGTGAAGCCGCGATTCGCGAGTGGTTCCGCAAAAATCGCCATTCCGCGCCGATGTCCGAAATGAGCGACAAGGAAGTTGCGGACTTTGAAAATTTTGACGGTAACGCTCAAGGCCATCGCATTTTGAGCAAACTGGAATATCATTTTCTCGATGGCGGAATGCGTCTCACGTATGCGACGATCGGTTCGATGATAAAGTATCCGCGATTGGCTCATTACGGAAATCCGACGAGTTTGTTCAGAACTGAAGCGGAACTGTACCGTGAAACAGCGGAAATCTTGGGAATCCCCGAAGTGGGGAATGGCATATGGGCACGGCATCCTTTAGTTTATCTGATGGAAGCCGCTGATGACATTTGCTATTCGATTCTCGATGTCGAAGATGCCATTGAACTTGGAATCTTGACGTTCGGCGATGTGCGCAACATGTTTAGTTATTTGTGCGGCCCGGAAGTCGATATCGATCGCGAGTTTAATGAAAATGGGCAGAATTTTAGGGACTTCCTCAGCAGCATCCGCGGTCGCGCTATCCAGAACTTGATTGATGACGTGGCTGTGCTTTTCGTGAAGCATTACGACCGCATTATGGAAGGCACTCTCGATAAGCATTTGATTGATCTTTCCCGTTCTGATACGATGGAAGGTATCCGTATTGCAAAACGCCTTGGCGTGGAACGCATTTACCCTGACCGCCGCAAGACGGAGCTTGAAGTCGGTAGTTATACGACGCTCAGCACGGTGCTCGATGCGTTTATCAATGGCGTTTATGATTACCGTCAAAACGACCGCAATTCGTATCGCGCGAACCGCATTGTGCGGCTTATCGGACAAGCTAAAATCGGTCAAAGCGTTACTACAGCCGAAGCTTACCACCAGGTGCTCGATTTTGTGAGCGGCATGACCGACAATTACGCCACCTACCTTGCTCGCCAAATCGGCGGGCTTGCAATGGGTTATTAAGAGGTGCGTGCACTTTGAACATTGGCATTAAAAACGACGCATCGAAAATTTGGCTGTTCGATTACGACTTGACGCTTTACGGCGAAGAAGAACGCTTTGTCTTAAATTCGCTGGACCACCGCATTTCGCTATTTGTGCAAAAAGTGGTGGGCTGCGATTTTGAAACCGCTCACAAGGTTCGTACCGATTATTTGGAACGCTTCGGAACGACGCTTTCGGGACTCATGGCCTTGCACCATACCAATCCCGAAGATTTCTTTGACTTTATCCATGAGCCGGAGTTCTTGATTTACCCGAAGGTCTCTCCAGAAAAACTTGCTCTGTTGGAATCGCTTGAAGGACGCCGCTATGTGTTTACGAATGGCCGCGGCGACTGGAGCCGTGCCGGCATGGCGCACATGCAAATTGACTGCGCAATTGAAGATGTTTTTGATTTGAAGCGGATGAATTGGGAAGGCAAGCCGCATGCGAGTGCCTATGAAAAAGCTGAAAAATGGCTAGAATCGCGAGGCGTTTTTTGCAAAAAAGATGCAGACAAGTCGCAAATCGTGCTGCTCGAAGATTCTCTCCGCAATTTGGAACCCGCTCATGAACGCGGCTGGACGACCATTCTCGTGAATCCGAACATCCAAGCTCCCACTTGGGTGGATTTTCACATCCCGCATTTGCTAAATTTAAGAGAGAAACTCATTGAATCTAGTGATTAGTATGCAGTGGTTAGTAAACAGTATGCAGTAAACAGGAAAGTAAAAAGAACGTTCCTATTGCAATCCTAACCACCAACCACTAATACCTAAAACCTACAACCTACAACCTAACACCTAACAACATGCTCGACTTACTTTCCATGGATTTTATGCAGAACGCCCTGATAGCAGCGGTGCTTGTGGCCGTTGCATGCGGTGTCATGGGGACGTACGTCGTCGTGAATCGCCTCGTTTCGCTTTCGGGCGGCGTGGCTCACGCTTCGTTTGGCGGGGTGGGGCTTGCGTGCTTTATCGGTTTTTCGCCGATGCTTGGGGCGCTTGGTTTTGCTCTTGCCTGTGCGATGCTCATGGGCGCTCTCACATGGCGCGACCGTAAACATGCAGATACGTTTATCGGAATTATTTGGGCGGCTGGCATGGCGCTTGGCGTGATTTTGACCGACTTGACTCCCGGTTACAGCGGCGAGATGATGAGCTTCTTGTTCGGTAGCCTTTTGACCGTCCCGACGGAACTTCTCTGGTGGATGGGTGCCCTGCTCGTGTTCATTTTGGCTTCGGTCTCCATTTGCTACCGCAACTTTCTTTCGATTTCGTATGACCCGGAATTTGCTCGCGTCCGCGGTATTCCCGTGTTGAACTACTACATGCTTTTGATTGCTCTTATTGCCCTTACGGTCGTGATTGCCGTGCAGGCCGTGGGCATGATTCTCGTGATTGCGCTCCTCACGATTCCTGCTTACATCGCGGAATGCTATGCGAAAAACTTGTTGCAGATGATGGTTATTTCTGTTGCGGTGTCGCTTGTGCTTGTGGTGCTTGGTCTTTTGGTGGCATGTCAGATGAATTTTGTCGTAGGACCTACGATTATTGCTGGCGGAGTCGTTTTGTATTTGCTAAACTTTATTGTGAAAAAGATTGTAAAAAAATAGGAGAGGGAAATGTTTTCTATGTTACGTTTATCAGTGATTTTTGCGTGCTCGTTGCTTGCGACTTCTGCGTTTTCGGCTGTGGCTAGAAACGCTTTCAATAACATGGATGTCAAAACATCTTATTCTGAACTGTTGCAAGAAAAAAATGCACGTAACGATTCCCTGTTGCCTGCGTTCGATGGCGACAAGGCTTTTGCCGAAGTACTCCGATTGAACCCGAAATTCTGGAGCTTGGGCAGTGCACTCAATAAGGAAGAAGCCCTTGTGACGAAACTTCACGTCAATATGGTTTTTGTGGATGGTACGCGAGAAGACCAGTTCTGCGAACTCGATAAGAATGCGAAAAACACTGCAGATGAATGGAATGTACGTATCGGTGCTGACTTCGTTTCGGGCGGCTCGAATACTGTTCATGTCCACGTGCAGCAATGCTTGGATTACGTTCGCGACCAGCTTGGTTACGCCGTCAAGAAAGGCGACAAAATCGTTTTTGTGCCGCCCAAGGAAACGCTTGACAAAATCAAAAAGAGCGAAATCCCGGATGCCATCGACATTGATTTGCAACAAACGCTCTTGAAGGCTCACGAAGACGTGAACCTCACCGGCAAATGCCCCAAGGACATCGAAGCGTACATCATTCTCATGAACGTCTATGATCAAGTCAAGAACTTGAAGATGGATTATGTTGTCATTAATGACCAGCTGAATAAGCAACGCAATGGCGGTTCGCGTGTGCAGTCCTGTGCGTTTAGCCGCGAATGGAACAAACGTTACCAGGAAAGTGCAAGCTTCGAATGCGATATCGACAACGACCGTTGCACGTATCGTCAAGAAAACGACGGCACCACGGAATGGTCCATCAACTACAAAGACGACCGTTTTGAATACATCAATAAAAAATTCCTCTTCTTCAACCGTAATCCGATGAGCATCCACAAGGGCGGCACCATGATGGACCTTCGCCTCATCCGCCTCTCGACGACACTTTATCTGGAAGCCTACATCAACTTGAAGGGCGAACCTGTGACGCTTGGCCTTGTCATCGTCCCCGGCGACAAGACTCTCAAGGACTACGAAGACGATCGCCCGTCGTACGAAGAATCTCGCGAAATGACGGAATAACGATGTCATCCGGACCTCGTGCCCGTCATCCTGACCCTGGGATGCAAAGCATGAGGTTGATTAATGAAGAATATTGTTCTTTTTATAGCCTTGTTGTTGACAAGTGCATTTGCTGATAATAACGCTATGGTTTCGCAAATGTCGTCGGCGTTTCTTAGCAGCTTTACTTCTATTTTCATTCCGCTTTTAATTTTTGGAACGATAATATCTATCGGTTTATCCATGGCACAAAAGAAACCGGAAATGTTGGCGTATGGCTGTGGAACAATATTCTTGATTGGCTTGGTTTTGGTGATTATTGATTTTGTCAAAGCTCATAGTGCTTTTTTTTACGGTTGCCGGTTTAGTTGTTGTTTTAATTGCTGCAATCGTATTTATAGTCAGACAAAGCAGAGGTGAAGATTATCCTAGTGAAATTAAAACTTTCGATAAAAGAAAAAATTTAAATTCACATAATAATGCTTCTTATGAAAAAATGAAATTAAAAGGGATTCTATACTTAGACAAAATAATTCACAATCCGAGATAACACCTGCGATAAGGGACCCGTTTCATGTTTATCCTGCAACGTATGATGGTGTTGTGCGTCAAATTCCTACAGCTGCAGAAATTGCGGGTAAAGTCGGGGAGGATGAAGTAAGCAAAGCGGTTTGGGCTGCTTGTCAATTTGATGCTCGTCATTACAAAATTTTGCGGAATGTTTATGTGCCGGTGAGTGATGGCTATTCTGAAATTGATGTTTTGCTTTTGCACGAAACGGGTGTTTATGTTTTTGAAAGTAAAAATGTGTCTGGTTCCGTTTATGGGGATGAAAACCACCCTCAGTGGCAGCGGTTCAAGTCAAATAGTGAAAAGGATTTCTTTCCTAATCCGATTATGCAGAATGAAGGCCATATAAATGCGTTGTGTGACTTTCTGCAACTTGATAAATTTCAGTTTCGAGTTTTCAGTATTATAGTTTTTGGTTTGAAGTCAAAGCTAAAAGCGGTTCCTGAAAATACTTCGTTTATGTCAATTTATGAAGTTTATAATTTGGAAACGGATTTGGTTAAGAAAATGATGTCTGAAAAATTGCTTTACAATGCAGAAACAATTGATTTGTGGTGTAAAAAATTATTGCCTTGTACTTTATTGACGGAAGAACAGAAAAAGGCTCATCGCGAAAAGGTCTCTCAGAAATTTCATAAGATAAATTGATTTTCTCCCCCCATAAAGCAAAAATGTAGGGAGAAAACTTGAAAATGGGGGGAGAAAACGCTCAATGATCCGAAAAATGACGTTTTTTGCGAAATTTTGAGACTTTATACACTTTTCAATATTTTTTACGCTTTCGTGTAAGCTTTTTTCGCTGCGTCGGGACGAACGAGAAAGAGAATTTGATGGCTGTGCTTTTGAAATAGAGTTTTTTATTGTGCTGCCTGAAATTTGTAAAATATTTTGATTATATTTAGTTTGTGTTAAGTTCGGGTAGCTCTGCTTTAGGGATGTGCAAGATTGCCAGTGCAGTTTTAAAAGGAGGAAAAATGAAAAAAATTGCGTTTTTGTTTTCTGCTTTGTTTTGGGCTGCTTGTTCAGAATCTCAAAATATTGCGGATGTCAATGAAAGAGATGCTTTTGTTTCTGGGGAGAGCTCGTCGAGTCTGGTTGAACTCCTTCCTGTTTCTGAACCAGCTCGTTTGTCAAGTTCTTCTGTAAATTTTGATACTGTTAGAGTCGTTTCAGTCGATACTTTTTTTGTTGAATTTTCCGATACATTGCCGGAACCTCCATGTGGCGTTAGCAAATCTTCAAAAAAAGAGAGTGCCCCCTTTGCACTTCTTGTTGGCGGTCGTGCAGCAAAATTGGCAGGGAACGGAATTTTTTCCGAAGATGCTGAACTCACTGCTAAAGAAGAACTTTACAAAGCTTTGGGCTTAGATACTTTGTTTGATAAATTTTCATTTTCGAAGTATTCCATTGAAGGTGCGTTGAACTTTATTTTCCGCAATGGAGTTAGTGCGGAAAGTGATTATATTGGTAATTTTGCAGAATCGGGAACTTTAGATAAATCTGCTTTTTGTGCTATATGGAAGAATAATCCCTTGACAAGCGAGGCTTATGGTTCTGAGCAAGAGATGATGTATTTATGGGCGAGGGCGGTTGGTATTCGTGGATGCGTGTATGATACACGGGATGTTGAAGAGCCTTATCTTATATTTAATAACATTCTTAGAAAATGCGTTGATTTGCCTTATTGCGATAAAAATTTAATTGGCTCTGTGAAACATGCTGGTTTAGAAAATGCCATTAATGATACGTCTTTTGTTTGTACGGAACGCGGATGGACTATCCTGAAGAATTACGATTTGGATGTGAAGGATTCGCTTTGCGACGAAGTCGGCAAAATGTTCAAGAGCAACTCTGTAAAAGATCAATTTTACGTTTGCAAAGAAGATGGCTGGAACATTACGACTAAACTCGCGTACGAGACGAAGGACATTCCATGTGATAAGCCGCTAAAGCTTGTGAAAAGTCCAACCGTTGATACTTTGTTCTATCTGTGCAAAGATTCCAAATGGAAAATAGCGAATCGAATGGAAATAGAAACAAATGAAATTCCTTGTGATCGTATTGGGAAAATTTTTGAAGGAGAATTTAGGGAATATGAATGGGAGAAAAATGGTACTTTTTACATTTGTCGCGAGACCGGCTGGGATATCGCGACCCACAGGGAAGCCGATATTGGTGAAAATGTTTGCGATGCGGAGGGCAAGACGATTCAGGGGAATCTTGATTCTCTGATGTATTATGTCTGCTATAAAAATGCCTGGACTGATTTTTACGAAACCCCTTGCGATTCCAATAATAAAAGAATGCGGGCTTCTGAAAACGGAAGATTCAATGAATACATTTGCTATAATGGTAAATGGCACTATTCGGTGGATTGGACTTGTGAATATCCCAAAGATTATTATTTCAACCCAGATATTGAATATGGAACGCTGATTGACGAACGCGATGGTGAAGCGTACAGGACTGTAGATGTCAATGGAAAAATTTGGATGGCTGAAAACTTGAGACTGGTAACGGATGTTTCGCAAAGTGTGCCTTTTGATGACCATTGTGAAATTGCTGGACGGTTCTATTCGGCTAATGCTGCGCAAACTGCTTGTCCTGCAGGTTGGAGACTGCCTGATACAACAGATTTAAACGCGTTCTTTCCGCCTAATTTCAATGAACTCAGCGGATATATGATGAGTGCGTATTTAGAGCAATTTGAGAGTGAAATTGGCAATCACTGCAATGGATATGGTTGCAATACCTATGGAACAACTATTTTGGCTCTTGGTGTTTATGATGTCGCATCCGAAAAAATGAAAGCTTTGGGTATGAGTCATTACTGGGTTTATGGTGATCGTAATGTGAAGAATGTTAAGCAAATGCACTTTCACAACTCTTTAATATCATATAGGAATGCAAGTGACAGCTACTTTTTGCCCATCCGTTGTGTAAAAGAGTGATGTGACAGGGAGGCCCCGGCCGGCAATTTTGTTGCTAATAACGAAAAAAGATGAGCTTGTCTCAACGTTTATTCAATGAGTTGAGATTTTTTTACAAAACAGCAAATTCTTTAAATGTATTTTAATCTAGTGTTGGTTCCGGGGATTTGGGGGAGGATTTGTGGAAAAAATTGCATTTTTGTTCTTGCTGGTTTCGTTGGTTGCCTGCTCGGAATCAGAAAATATTGCTGATTTTGATGATTTCGGCGATTTAGGTAGTTCCAGCGACGTTCTCGCGGTAGAGAGTTCGTCGAGCGTTGTCGAACTGTCGAATTCGACAGAACTTTCGTCGGCTACGGAAAGCGTACTTTCATCAAGCACATTCGAAATTTTCGTCAGCAGCGAAGTGCAATCGTCCAGCTCATCCGTGAAAATTCGTTCGTCCAGCTCGGTTCCTGAAATCTTTAAAGATTCGATGAATACTGGATCTTTCTCATGCGGCACTCCGAGCTTCGCTTCCCGGAAAGAATACAATCCCTATGAACTTCTTATAAATAACCGTGCGTATGTGCATGTTGCAAATGGTGCCTCGACAGAAGATGCCATAAAAATTGCCAAGGAAGAACTTTATAAGGCCTTGGGACTTGATACGCTTATTAAAACAAGGGATAAGCCTATAACGTTTATCAGGGATTATTCCATTGTTGATGCCATAAACTATGTTTTTCTCAATGACACAAGTGGACTGGGCAATTATCTTCAAAACTTTGCCGAGACGGGAACGCTAGAAAAATTGGATTATTGCGGCGCGTGGAAAGGTGTGCCGTGGTTTGCAAATTCTGGTGGCGACGAAACAATATATGCGTGGGCTGTAAGAGTCGGCATGCGCGGATGTGGGATTGCGGATAGCGATATCGATGACCCTTACCTTATATTCAGTAACATCCACCGAAAATGCCTCGATCTTCCTTATTGCACGGATGAAATGTTTGGTACTGTAAAGCGAATCGGTTTTGAAAAAATCATTAGCGAGGATCTTTACGTATGCTCCGAAAAAGGATGGAAAGTCCTGAATGAATACGACCGCGATCTTAAGGGTGTTCCTTGCGATAAAATAGGAGATTTTCGCAAGAGCGAGCGTAATCCCAATTTGTTCTACGTTTGTAGGGAAGATGGCTGGAGTGTTGCTTCAAGGATGGCGTATGAAACGAGAAATAACCCATGTGGTACCACGCCGCAACTTATGAATAGTCCGGTTGTTGATACGTTGTACTATTTGTGCAAAGATTCGAAATGGAAAATTGCAAACCACTTGGAAGTATCGACATTTGGCGTTCCTTGTAACCGAGACAATATCGGGAAAATGGTAAAAAATAAATTCAAGGAAAATTCGTTGGCCCTTTACCTTTATGACGTAAACGAACAGAGGGGGGCTTCTTCTGGATATTATATCTGCCGCGATACGGGTTGGGATGCTGCAACCTATAGGGAAGTCGATATCGGGGAACGTGTTTGCGACGAGGAAGGCAAGAAAATTCAGGGCGAGCGCGATACGCTTATGTCTTATGTATGCTACAATAAAGCATGGACAGAATTTTACAACGCGCCTTGTAATGAGGAGAACATGAGGGTGCGGGCTAACTTGAGCAGAAATCGTTACTTCTGTTACAGCGGTAAATGGTATAATTCAAGAAATTGGAGTTGCGATTTCCCGAAGGAGTATTATTTCAATCCGGATATCGAATACGGAACGCTCGTGGATGAACGCGATGGCGAGACGTATAAGACCGTCGATGTTTTTGGTCGGACATGGATGGCCGAGAATTTGAGGTATGCAACGCCGGATGCTACGCAAAGCGTTCCTGTTGAAGAAGGGTGCGAAATTGCGGGACGGTACTATTCTTTGGACGCTGCGGAAACAGCGTGTCCTGCAGGCTGGAGACTGCCTGATTCTACAGATGTCAATTCATTTTATACTCCTGAGTATCAAAAACTTTCCGGTTCCGAAAAAGCTTCGTACTTGGCTCAGTTCATGTCCGAGGTTGGCTCTCGATGCAACCTTTATGACTGCAATGTCTATGGAACGTCTTTTTTGGAACTTGGGGGTTATGATACAAGAATATCTGCAAAGCAGGAGTCCCTAATTCACCAAACCTATTACTGGGTTTATGGGGATTACAGTACAAAAGACATTAAGCATATGTATTTCTATCATACTTACATATCTTATGTCATTCCGGGGTCATATCTTTATTTGCCAATCCGTTGCATCAAGGAATAAAATGAAGGGGGAAAAATGAAAAAACTTGCATATCTGTTGTCTGTCGTGGCGTTAATCGCCTGCTCGGAATCAGAAAATATTGCCGATTTTGATGATTTCGGCGATTTAGGTAGTTCTAGTGACGTTCTCGCGGAAGAAAGTTCTTCGAGCGTTGACGAACTGTCGTCTTCGACGGGGGACGTACCTTTGTCAACTACGGCGCAGTCTTCTGCTACGGGAAAAACGCCCACGTCGAGTTCGCTTGCTTCGGAAGGTGGCAAGTCGAGTGTTGCGGTTCACTCGTCTTCCTCAGGAAAAAACGCCAAGTCCAGTTCTTCTGGAACGCTAGTGCTTTCCAGCGGCAACGAAAAACAAGTCCCTTCCAATTCAAATTATCTCGACTTTTTAGACGAGGAAATGTCCAGTAGCTTTGGATGTGGCGGGGGCGTTGCAGGAGGTGCTGGTGCTGCGGGAGGTGCCGCAGGGGGAGTCACAGGCATGGGAATTGGTTTCTCAGTGGATTCTTCGTCTCTTGCGATTTTCCCTTATACGCAGATTATCAAAGCACGAACTGCAAAACTTGTTTCAAACGGAGTCGCTGCGGCGGATGCCGAAAAAAAGGCAAAGGAAGAACTTATTGCAGCTTTGGGATTGGACACGTTGTTCCGCGAAAATCCGCTGCAAGAACGCAATGCCAGATTTACGAGGTCTAACGTAGAACATGCTTTGAATTATTTTTTCTCTCTTGACACTGTTGCTGTCGCCAGTTTTATCAAGTCTTTTTCTGAAAAAGGAACGTTAGACCGTTCTGAATATTGCGGTATATGGAATGTTTCTTTAACACCAGGTTGGGGTCAAGCTACGACAGATTTAGTTTATATAAGGGCTCGTGTATGGGCGAGTAATGCTGCTCAACGTGGGTGTGCCGCGACCGGTTACGAGGAGGTGCCTCCTACCTACATATTCAGCAATCTCTATAGGAAATGCATAGGGCTGCCTTATTGCGACGATAAAATGTTTGGTGCTGTCCAGCGGGCCGGCTTAAAAAACATCATCAGCGATACATTGTATTTTTGCAATGTGAACGGGTGGACGTTTTTGAGTAGTTTTGAAGAAGATACCAAGGATGTCCCTTGCGATAAAGTCGGGAAGGTCATCGAGAGTCCGACTGTAGGCGAACGTTACTATATCTGCAAGGCCGATGGCTGGAATGTCGCTACGAAAATGGACTACGAAGTGCAAGACCTCGCTTGCGGCGAATCGGCCAAGCTCGTGAAAAGCCCGACAGACACCAGCACGTATTACTTGTGCAAGAATTCAAAGTGGAAAATTGCGGATCAAATGGAAATTTCAACGACAAATGTTCCTTGCGACCGTGTCGGGAAAATAGTGGATAGCGGAACCAAGGACTATAAGGGGAGAATCTTTTATATCTGCCGCGATACGGGCTGGGATGCCGCAACGCAAAGGGAAGCGGATGTTGGCGACAGACCTTGCGATGCGGAGGGTAAAACTGTTCAAGGAGTCATTGATACGAATATGTCCTATGTCTGTTATCAGAACTCTTGGACCGATTTTTACGATGCTCCTTGCGATACCGACAACAAGAGAGTTCGTGACTGGAAAGAAGGCTTGAAAGAAGATTACATCTGCTATAACGGCAAATGGAATTATTCAAGGAATTGGAGTTGCGTATTCCCGAAGGAATATTACTTTAATCCGAAAATTGAATATGGAACTTTGGTAGATGACCGCGACGGTGCAACTTACAGGACCGTCGAAGTCAATGGTTACACTTGGATGGCCGAAAACTTGAGGTATGTTCCGACCGGAGCGCAAAGCGTCCCAGTTCAAGAAGGATGTGAAATCGCCGGTAGATTTTATTCGAAAGAGGCCGCTAAAACAGCTTGCCCAGCTGGCTGGATATTGCCTGATTCGACTGTTGTCAATTCATTAGAAAAAGGATATGATCGCCTTTCCATATATTTGCAAAACTGCTATAACCAACAGCTAGTGTCTCAAATCGGTTCCATTTGCTCCGGGTTTGAATGCAATACGTACGGAACATCGTTCTTGTCTTTTGGAACGAGTAAAAATCCGAGTGATAAAAGTGGAAAGAGCAATGCTTATTACTGGGCTTCTAACCGACAAAATCCAGATGACGTTTGGATCTTTCATATAGGATTCAACGACATGACTTGTTATAAGGATCAGAAAAATACGGACGATTTGATGACTATCCGCTGCGTGAAAGAGCGGTAAAAATGGGCTATGAGCCGTGAGGGCTAGTGTCATTCTGAGCGTAGTGTAACGAAGCCGAAGAATCTCATGACTTTGTCACTCCGGTTTGAGCCTGTCCCACACTAGTTGCGGAATGCCGGGGTCGGCTTTTTCATAACCACAACCGATCCCGCAACGGAGTGCGGAATGACAGTGCGTTTTAATTCTCGATAAAGTATTTCACGAGACCTTCGTACTGACCGTATTCGGTGTCAGAAGCGTTTATCGTAATGCTTTTGGCATCGTTCGGAATTGTGAATCGTTGCGTAAATGTTCCGTTGCCTTCGGATTTCATTCGCGTTATTTTGCCGTTGCAAGAAATGATGAGGTATTTTTTATTCGAAACCTTGACCTTGAAATCGTATGAGGAATCTGCTTTCAGTGCGACGAGTGGCGAAATGATTTCAACGTCTTTTGCTGAAGATTTCAGCGGAACGGGGTATTGAATATTGTTTGAATTTTTAGCTTGTACAAAGAAGTAAGCGCAGCCTCTGTAGGCGTTTCCTTCGAGATTGTACATGACCGTGCCTAAATAAGTTCCGGCCTGCGGTGCGTTGAACGTGACGGAAAGCGTATCGTTTTTTTGATTCTGCAATGTCTTGTTTTGTACGGCGTATCCGCTGTTGTAATCGTAGAATAAAATTTGAATTTTAGTATCGTCTTTCTTTTGCAACTTTATTTTAAACGTGCTTTCGATGTCGTTGACGGATTTTAATGGCGTTATGAGTTTGAGCCTGTCGAAAAAGCTTGGCTCCAGTCGCGGAAGCGTCTTGAATTTTTCTTCGCTGATTTTGGGGCTTGCTAGTTGGAAACTGGAATCGGACGGGAAATGTGTGTATCTAAAGTAATCGCCATTGAGGAATAGCCAATCCGTAGAGTATTTCTTTTTTTGCGTTTGCGTCAGCACATCGGCTGAACTTGACCCCCAAGTGCAGTCTATGTTATACCAAAAATTGTTAATTTGCACAATATTCCAAGCGTGGTTTGCCGTCAAGTCTTTGGTTGGGGTTAAAGGGAGCAGTCCGCCTTGGGCAAAACCGGGAACTTTTTCGCTGGGAATGTTTAGCATGTCGCATATTTTCTTGAAAAAGTCGGCATATCCTTCGCAGACGGTCTTTCGCGAAACTAGAATTTGTTCCCAAGTTTGAACGGGGATGAATGGTAATTTTAAAGCTTCTGTATCGTAATCGAGCAATAGTGCCGTTGCGTCATAGACCATTTTGACTTTTTCAAACGGGTCTCTTGTCGAAGATTTTATCAATCGGCAGAGTGCGTCCAGATATCTTGCTGGATTGTTGATGCGAAGCGCGTCGTTTTCTACGTTGTTTATGAATTCTACGATTCGTGCATTGGGGACGTTTGTCCGGTAGCGGTATGCGTCTTTGTAGTCTTTAGAGAACGGATATTTTTCCAAGGCATATTCTGTGGGTGCTGCCGTGCTGCGTGAATGGCGTGCGGTGCGATTTGCATGAACCTCGGTGGGCATGGGGTCGTCAAATTCTGGAATTTCAAAGGGGGCGAGCATCCTTGCTGAGGCTTGGGCGAAAAGGAAAAATTCCGTTATGGCGAAAAATGTTCTGATAAGTCGATTGTGCATGAAAAAAATATAAGAAAAAGGTTTTTATGGATTGAAAAAAGGCTTTTTTTGACGCCCCTTACCATTGTAATATGATTTTTTTTATTATATATTATGATAGGTAAAATTTAAGGAGAATATCATGAATAGTTTTGTTAAGGCTTCTTTGATTGCTGCGATGATGACTGCTCCGCTCATGGCTGACGAATCCTTTGGTGGCGTCGGCATCACCATTTATCAGGTGAAGGACGGCGTTCATGTGGCCGAAGTCATTCCGGGTACTCCGGCTGCCGAAACCAATTTGCAGGCTGGTGACGTTATCACTGCTGTTGACGGTGTGAGCCTCAAGGGGCAGGACATTGAATTTTCCAAGGCCAAACTCCGTGGTCAGGTCAACAAGCCGCTTGAAATCTCTTACATCAGCAATGGCGAAACGTATTCTACTGTTATCCGTCGTGCTCAGATTACCGTGAAGGACTTGGACGGCAAGGCTGTCAAGAACTGGTACGGCGACAAGGACCGCGTGAACGTGCAGGAACTTGAAACGTTTGCCAGTGCCGCCGAAAACGAAAAACAGCTGGTCGCAGTTCTCAACTTCGGCACCCTCATCAAGAAGGATGTGGCTGTTTCGTCTGCAAACGTCAACGGAATTTATGTGGAAAAGGCTAAGACTGCTCCGAAGATTTCGAAGCCGACCGCTGTCCGCACTGGCGACGCAAGCCTCCGCCTCTTCAACCGCAAGTCGGTTTGGTTTACGCTCAAGTCTCCGGGCCGTGCAACCGTTACCATCTTGAATGCTGATGGCGAACAGGTGGCTAAGCTCAACCTCGACGATGCTAAGGCTGGCGTCAATACGCTTTCTTGGGACGGCTCCCAGATTCCGTCTGGCCGCTACGTTATTTCCATTGACCACAATGGCAGCATTAGCGGTGCAAACGCCGTGCTGAAGTAATACACGCCTTTGTGAATCGCTCTCTTTGCAAGCCTTGCAGCTGAGCGGATTCTCTCAAGCTTAAAGAACGTTCCCCTTACGGAGCGTTCTTTTTTTTCTATTTTGTTGCACCGTGATTTTATCCGCAACCCATCGTTGTTTGTGGGCCGTTTTTGCTTTTTTTGTTGCTGCGGTCTTTGCTCCTTGCTCTTATGGCGAGGAGATGACTCGCTTTGAACTTGAAGAACGCGAACAGCCTGTGGAAGACACGACGGAAGTCGATTGGATGAACGACACGACGGGCGTGGATACGATTGAATACCGGGCGGTCGATTTGGTGTATGATGTGGAAACATCGACCTTCAACTTGAACAATTCTGCACAGCTGAAGTATCGCACTGCGACGCTGGAATCCGACACGATTTGGATGGACCAGAAAAATCAGATTTTGGCGGCTAGCGGAAATCCCGTACTCCGCGAAACGAAGAACCCCTCGCTTTCGGGGATGCGTCTCAAGTACAACCTCAAGTCGAAAATAGGCGAGGTGTATTACGCAACGACGTTCCAGGACAACCAGCAGTTGAACGGCATGGAAGTCCGGCGTTTGCCCGATACGCGAATCCAGATTGCCCGTGGCGATTTCAGTACGTGTAACGATACGACGCACCAGCACTTCTACTTTTACGGACGTCGCATGGTGGTGAAACCCAAGGAGACGATTACGGCTCGCCCGGTGGTGCTGAACATTGCAGACGTGCCGGTGGCGGTTCTCCCGATGATCGTGGCGCCTCTCAAGAGCGGTCGCAAGTCCGGCCTTTTGACGCCTAAGTTCGGTGGCGACCAGAAGCAGGGCTTTTATTTGCGAAATATCGGTTTTTACTATGCCGCGAACGACTACTGGGATGCGACGATTTCGGGCGACATTATCGAAGGCGACGAAGCTCGTTTTGAACGCTCAACGTTGTCTGGAGAAATCCGCTACAGAAAACGTTACCTGCTAGACGGCTACTTGAGATATACCAGCTATTTGCAGGAATTTGATTTTAGCAACAGCGGTTATGACATTTCGTTTATGCATAACCAGAATTTGACTCCCGATGCAAAGCATACATTGAGCGGTCAAGGTTCTTTTGTCAGCAGTAAAAATGTGCGTAAGAACAACTCGCTAGAGGCTAGTACGATTTTGAACCAGCAGGCGAATGCTTCGCTTGCATATTCAGGAAAGTTCGGCAACAACAAGAGCTTGACGGTCAAGGTCTCGCAGAGCCATAACCTCACGACAGGCATGCTCGAACGCAATTTGCCGGATATCCAGTACCGCATGAGCGGAAACCTGTTCAACTTTGAACTGGAAGAGGGCGAGGTCGCCGCAGAAGACGGCTCGTTCCAGTCGTTCCTCGAAAAGTTCAACTACAGTTTTACGAACCGCTTTAACTACTACATGCGTCGCGACAAGGACGAAACGTTGGACGAAGACACGACTGCGCATTACGTAGGATATTCGGGAACATACACGTTGGATTATTCGGGCCGTCTTTTTAACGTAATCAACATCACGCCGCGAGCGACTTTTTCGGGGTATTGGACGGGAACGTCTTGGCGGAATCCGAACGATTCTTTGTACAAAAGAAAACGTTACATGAGCTTTAATCCGAGCGAAGGAACGTTTGGCGATGTTGCTTACAATCACAGCTACAGCTTGACTGCCGACACGAAACTTTACGGTATCTGGGTTCCCGAAATTGGAAGGTTCACGGGGATTCGTCATGTGCTTTCTCCGAGCGTTTCTTACACGTATGCACCCGAAATCGATACTGTCAAGACGTTTGCTCCGCACCCGCTCTTGGGGCAATCGACGTACCAGCAAAAGCAGCAGACGATTGGGTTCAGCTTGAGCAACGACTTTGACATCAAGTACCTCAAGGTGGCGGGCCATGTTGATACGACCCGCGGCGATTCGACGAAGAAAGCGAAGATGGTCGAAGACCAGTATGGTACGCGTCGTTTGCTCACGACGAGGCATAGCTTTTCGTACAACTTTGCGGCGGACTCGCTGAATTTCTCCGATATTTCTTCGTCGTTCGGTTTCCAAATTTTGCAGGACTACATGTTTACCATCAATACGCGTCACAGCTTCTATCACAAGTACGAGTCGAATCCGAACAAGGTTCGGTTCCCGGAACTCACGTATTGGGGTTATGAGCTTTCGAAGAGTTTTCACTGGAGTGGCGAGTTTAACGGCGGGCTTCCGTCGCAGATGGAAAAGTACGAAATGCTGAAGTGGTCCTTGAGCTTGGATTACCGCTATTCGTTCAGCAGTACGCGTGTTGCTAAGAATTTGTTCAAGGATAACATCAACCATTCGACGGGAATATCGGCATCGTTCCAGCCGACCGTCAACTGGGATGTTTCGTACAGTACGCGTTACGATTACAACGAAGGCCGCTTCGTTTCGCATGAGTTCACGTTCAGGCGTGTGCTGCATTGCTGGCAGCTCGATTTCTCGTGGACGCCTACGGGCCCTGCCGCCGGTTGGAGCTTCTCTGTCTATGTACGAGACTTGCCGGACATCAAGCTGAACGCGGGCAGCACCGATACGAAGTACTATGATTAGAGCGGTGAGCTATGGGGTCGCGACTTTGTCGCTTTGAGCGGTGAGGAGTGAGCAGTGTGTAATGTGTAATGTGTAATGTGTATTCTGTCATCCTGGAGGGAACTTGTGACCGATAGGATCCAAAGCTAAGAGCAATGAGGTATGAGCAATGTGCGGTGAGCAGGTAGTCATTCTCGACCCAGGAGCCGAAGGGGATTGGGGTGGGAATCCATGCGTTATTAATGGATTGCTTCACAGACCATTATGGATCCTATCGCGTCGGCTACGCCTAGCT
>JAEEGF012449755.1_pt1 | contig 19793 bp, 18 predicted proteins | sample 9134171 | NCBI WGS metagenome assembly JAEEGF01 (sample SAMN16246542, study PRJNA631951) | gut metagenome | biome: gut microbiome; feature: rumen; material: AP-attached | host: Bos | place: Iran: Karaj | collected 2018-10
TCATCGTCATGACAGGACTCGACCAGGACATGATGCAGAACAACCTCTCGATAAAGACGCTCAAGGAGTCGCAGAAGAACATGATAACATACGGACTGTGCTTTCTGCCGGTCAACCTGCTGTTCCTCTCGCTCGGCGCGCTGCTCGTGTTCCTCGCCCAAGCCAGAGGCATAGCCGTTCCGCAGGCCGGTGACCAGCTGCTGCCCATGTTCGCCAGCGACCAGCTCGGACTGTCGGTGTCGGTGTTCTTCATCATCGGCATCGTGGCTGCGTCGTTCTCCAGCGCCGACTCCGCACTGACGTCGCTCACCACGTCGTTCTCTGTGGACATAATCGGAATAAACAACATAAACCACAAGAAGCAGAACAAGACCAGAAAAGCGATACACATATTCACCTGCATCGTGTTTTTCATCATCATCATGGCTATTAACCAGTTCGGTAAAGACAACAGCATCATCGACACTATCTACCGCCTCGCTTCATATACCTACGGACCGCTGCTCGGAATGTTCATCTACGGACTATTCACCAAGCGTGCCATCAAGGACAAGTACATGCCGTGGATAGCGATACTCTCGCCCGTCATCATCGCCGTCATCGATTACACATCAAGAACATATTTCGGGTATAAATTCGGCTACGAGCTGCTCATGCTAAACGCTCTGCTGACCATAGCCGGAATGATGCTCATATCTAACAATAAAAACAAAAGACAAATCTGAGATATGGAAATCAAGCAAGCTGAATTCGTGATAAGCAACACCGACGTAAGGAAATGTCCCGAAGGCGACATGCCAGAGTTCGCGTTCATCGGCCGCTCAAACGTCGGCAAATCGTCGCTTATAAACATGCTGACGAGGCACAAGGGACTCGCCAAGACATCATCAACACCAGGAAAAACCCTTCTCATAAACCACTTCCTGATAAACAAAAGCTGGTATCTCGTCGATCTGCCGGGCTACGGCTATGCGCAGCGAAGCAAGACACAGAGGGAGCAGCTCAAGAAGATGATAGACAACTATGTGCTCAACCGCGAACAGATGTACAACCTGTTCCTGCTCATTGACAGCCGCCACGAGCCGCAGGAAATCGACCTCGAGTTCATGCGATTCCTCGGAGCCAACGGAGTGCCGTTCTCCATCGTCTTCACCAAAGCCGACAAGCTATCAAAACTCAGACTTAAGACCAACACCGAGACATACAAGAAGAAACTGCTTGAGGAGTGGGAGGAGCTGCCGCCTATATTCATCACATCGTCGTCGGCTGCCGAAGGACGCACCGAGCTGCTGGACTACATCGAACAGATAATGAATTCGTAAAACGCCATGAAGTACCTGATAGTCTCCGACATACACGGCTCGCTGCCGAGGCTCCAGACCGTGCTTGAAACCTTCCGCCGCGAGAGCTGCGACATGCTGCTCATCCTGGGCGACATGCTCAACTACGGACCGCGCAACTCCATACCCGAAGGCATCGACCCAAAGGGCATAACCGAGGCGCTCAACTGTCTGTCGGACAGAATCGTGGCTGTCAGAGGCAACTGCGACTCCGAAGTCGATCAGATGCTGCTGTCTTTTCCCATGATGGCGGACTACTCCATCGTCGTGGAGAGCGGAAAAAGGATATTCCTGACACACGGACACAAGTACACAGCGGAGTCGTTGCCAAACACATCGTTCGACGTGTTCATAAGCGGGCACACGCACATCTGGAAGCTCGACAAAGCCGCCGACGGCAAAGTCGTCTGCAACACCGGCTCCATCACCTTCCCTAAGGAAAACAACGTCCCCACCTTCGCCATTCTCGATAACGGCGTATTGTCAATAAGAAACTTAGAAAATAAGATTTTGAAGCAAGTGGAGGTGTGAAAAAGGGGAAAAGAAAAAGACAACAAAAGGCAATGCTCTCGCATTGCCTTTTGCTTTATAATAAGAACACGGCGGCTACTCAGACGCGAGGTTCTGTATTTCCTTGGCTGTGAATTTCACTGTGGCGTCAGTATTAGACTTGGTGCCGTGGATATTGAAGATGACGCCGCGGTTAATGCCCTTTATCACGTCGAGCAGCATCTTGGCGTCGGAGTTCTTCTTGGCTGACGACTTGATGTAAGCCTTGAAGACGGCTGGATTGTTCTTCACTGTCTTGACCGAAGCGTCGGACTCGTCATAGTCAGCCGACATGGTGACGTTGAGCGAATCGACATCCACATGCTTGACTGTCACGCCGTAGCCCACAGGCATTGGCAGATAGTTGTTGACCGAAGCGACTGCCGCCGTAAAGAACTCCTCGTTCTGCAGCAACGACTCAAGCGTAAGGTCCTGAATGCCGAGCGACGAGAGCCCTGCCGAGATGGACGAATCGCCACCGCCGTACTGCGACACGATGTCGCCTATCGTAACATCGGACTGCGCCACTGCGGAAGTCAGCGAAAATGCCGCCGCAAGCACCGATGTGTAAACTTTTCTCATATTCATATTGTTGTCATTTAGATTGTTAAACGCGAATTTTCTAAACAAATAACATGCCAATCACCATTCATAGACGAGTGTGTCGTAGGCGAGCGTCATGCCCTGAGGCAATGCGGCGCACACCTCGGCATGCAGCCCGATATCGTGTGACATGTGCACAAAGAACGTCTGCTCCGCCCCCACCTTGCGCGCCACCTCGATGGACTGCTCCACCGACAGATGCGAAGGATGCGGCTTATAACGCAATGCACCGAGCACAAAGACCTTGACACCCTTGAATTTCTCCAGCTCGCTGTCTTCTATCTCCGAGATGTCGGTCAGGAATCCGAACGAGCCTATGCGATAGCCGAGCACGGGCAGATTGCCGTGTGTGGCGCGCACCGGGATTATCTCCTGCCCCTCGATTGCGAAAGGCTCGCCGGGCTTCACCTCGTGCAAATCGAGAGTCGGCGCTCCGGGATAAGGATGGTCGGAAAATATGTAAGGCAGGTTGTATTTTATGGCTTCAGCCACACGATGCTCGGCGTAGAGCTGCGCAGTGTGCAGAGGGCGTATCTCGTTCAGCCCCGAGGCATGGTCGAAATGCTCGTGGGTGAAGATTATGCCGTCTATGCGCGAAAGCGAATGTCTAAGGTACTGCTGACGGAAGTCCGGTCCGCAATCCACAAGGATGTTCACGCCCGAGTCAGTAGTCAGAAGCGCCGATGTGCGCAGGCGTGTGTCACGCGGGTCGCTGCTGCGGCAAACCGCGCACGAGCATCCCATCTGTGGGACGCCGGTAGAAGTGCCTGTGCCGAGAAATGTGACTTTCATGAAAACAAAGTTAAGTAAAAATCAAGAAATGTTCATTCTTATTCTCCACTGCTCTGGATAAAGATTGTTGGAGCGGTTGCCGATGTTCTTCACCCAGCCGAGCCCCTGCCCCTTGTAGGTTATGAGGACGTAGCCCTTAGGCACCGACGGCGGCAGTATCAGGCTCTCGCGATGAAGGTAAGCGAGCGCCTCCTGACGTTCGGCTTCGTATGCATTCACCTTATTATAATCAAGTTCGGACGACAGCGCCAGAGCCGTGTCCGGGATGAATGTCTTGCCCTTGAACGCTCCGAGAGCCACGCCGCAGCTCATCACGTTGACGAACGGCAGCATACGGCGTATGAAATCGGCATGAGCCACAGGAATAGCCACAAAGCGCTCCTTGTGCAGCATCACTTCGTAACCGTCCGGCGACGTGAGCCACTGCAACGCCTCGACATCAACCTTCTGCGACTGCGCCGCCTTGTCCTTGCGCTTGGTCTTGCGCACATACGAGACTTCGGGCGCTGACGTGAGCTCGCCATGCTTCCTCAGCGCAGCGATGAACAGTCCTTCGCCTCGCGTCTTGTGTGGGTAAAAATGCAGTCCGCGACCGGAGTCGGTTATGCCCCACGACGAATCGATGTCCATAGGCAGCAAATCCGCTCCGAGCGTGTCTTTTATGAAATCCACCATCAGCTCGTCTTCCTGCTCGTTGTAGGTGCATGTGCTGTATATCATCAGACCGCCGGGCTTGAGCGCCGTCCATGCCGACGAGAGTATTTCCCTCTGGCGTTCGGCGCATTGAGCCACATTGTCGCGGCTCCACTCCGAGACTGCAACCTCATCCTTGCGGAACATGCCCTCGCCGGAGCATGGCGCATCAACAAGCATTGCGTCAAACACAGGCCCCAACGAGGCGAACGAAGACGCGTCGCACGAAGTGACCACGGCGTTTGACCTGCCCCACTTCGTTATGTTCTCCGCCAGAATGTACGAACGCTGGCGCACATACTCGTTGCACACCAGGAGCGAGCCTTCGGGCAGCGTGTCAAGCAAAAGCGTGGACTTGCCGCCAGGCGCGGCGCACAGGTCGAGAAAACGCACAGGCTCAGTCACGAACTGGCGCACCAGATGCGACACTATCATAGACGACGCCTCCTGAACATAGTAAGCGCCGGCGTGAAGAAGCGGATCGAGGGTGAACGACGGACGCGACTGAAGATAATAGCCGTCCGGACACCACGGCACCGCGCAATCGACAGGGAGCGACGAGAGCAGCTCGTCCTTGATTTCCGACGACTTGACGCCGTTGAGCCTGACACTCACCGACGGAGCCGACGACAACGATGACACGAAATCCTCGAAACTATCGCCAAAAGCAGCGCGCGCCCAATCGATAAAGTCTTGCGGTAGATTCATTTTTTACGGTTTGGTTTTAAGCAAGGCAAATATAGCACAGAGGCAAAGAATTCTCACACATTATTTCTACTTTTGCACAAACAAAAAGATTTCTATTTATGCCTGGAATTCTATTTCTGATACCCAACACCTTAGGAGAAAACGCGCCTGACGAAGTCATTCCGCAAAAGGTCATCGAAACCGCCAAAAGGCTGCGCCACTTCATCGTGGAGGACGTCAGGACCGTCAGAAGGTATCTGAGGAAAATAGACAGGACATTCCCCATAGACGACTCGCAGTTCTTCGAGCTGAACCAGCACACCGACCGCAGCAAGATAGAGCCGTACTTCAAGCCGTTGCTCGAGGGCAACGACATGGGCATAATATCGGAAGCCGGCTGCCCTGCCGTGGCCGACCCTGGAGCCGACATCGTGGCGCTGGCGCACAGGAAGGGCATCAGAGTCGTGCCGCTCGTCGGACCGTCGTCGATACTGCTGGCGCAGATGGCTTCGGGATTCAACGGACAGAGCTTCGCCTTCGTCGGCTACCTGCCCATAGAAGCGGCGGAAAGGCAGAAAAGGCTGCGAAAACTTGAGCACAGGGCCAAGGAGGAGAATCAGACACAGCTTTTCATCGAGACACCATACCGCAACATGAAGCTCTTCGACGAGCTGACCGCCACGCTCAGAAGCGACACAAGACTCTGCATAGCCTGCGACATAACCCTCGAGAGCGAGTACATCGAGACCCGCACCATAGGCGAATGGAAGCAGAAAAAGCCGCAGGACCTGAACAAGCGTCCTACGATTTTCGGAATATTCTAAGGAAACACAAAAGCCGCCCACATAACATGGACGGCTTTGTTATTCATTACTGGGGGAATCTCTTACAACGCCGCCAGACGGCTAACATACTTGCCAATGATGTCGAACTCGAGGTTCACGAGAGTGCCAGGCTTTATGCGGCAGAAGTTGGTGTTCTCGAATGTGTAGGGAATTATCGCCACAGAGAAAGTGTCGTCGGTAGGCTCACAGACGGTCAGCGACACGCCGTTGACCGTCACGCTGCCCTTGTCCACAGTGATGTAGCCCTTGCGCTTGAGTTCCGCAGGCACGTCGTACTTGAATGTGAAGACGTGGCTGCCGTTCTCGTCGGTCACGCTGGTGCAGACCGCTGTCGTGTCCACATGCCCTTGCACGATGTGTCCGTCCAGACGTCCGTTCATGCACATGCTGCGCTCAAGATTCACCAAGTCGCCCTCCTTCAGCGCGCCAAGATTGCTCCTCATGAGCGTTTCCTTAATCGCTGTCACGGTATATGAATCGTCGCCGAGTTTCACCACTGTAAGGCAGACACCGTTATGAGCCACCGACTGGTCGATCTTCAACTCATTCACAAAAGAGCATTTCACCATTATGTGCAGGTTGTCGCCCTCCTTCACAAGGCCTTTAACCACGCCAGCCTCTTCTACTATTCCTGAAAACATGATTTTCCTTTCTTTTAATTTGTATAGGCGCAAAGATAGCAAATATCCGCACTGCTCCCCTGCCATTAAAAACATTTCACGGTTTGCCTTTTTCCAAAGAAAATGCGCGCGCAATCTCATAACTCTTACTTATATTTGTGAGTTAACCTTTAAAGATTAATGACTTATGAAAATGAAAAAACTAATCCTTACCACTATCGTCGGCGTCATATTTTCCGGCATTTGCCTCGCTGGCGGACGCCCAATCCCAGCCGAGAAGCTTCCGGCAGCCGCGAAAACTTTTGTCGATGAGCACTTCGCCAATCAACGCATCATCTTCGCAGAGAAAGAGGCTGGCAAATACGAGGTGAAGCTGAACAACGGCACCGACGTGGACTTTGACAACAAAGGCAACTGGACAAAAGTGGACTGCGAAAACAGCATGCTGCCCGACGCTCTGCTTCCGCTATTCGCAAGACAATACATTGAATTGAACTTCAGCGGCGCTTACGCCACAAAAATCGAGAAGAAGCGCTTCGGCTACGAAGTGGAGATGTCCAACGGCCTCGACCTGAAGTTCAACCATCAAGGCGAAGTAATAAAAATAGACGATTAGCCGCACTGGAGTCCATTCTCCATAATCCTATACCGTCGCAAAAATCATCAAACGCCAATAAAAAAGCGAACTAACACAGAACAAAGGGGAACGCAGAATGTTCCCTTTGTTCGTTTCAACACCGAGAGGCAGCACCATAAAGCAAAAACATCCAGACACTTAAGACCGCACAAGCCCACAGCAAAGGGCGGCCGCGAGCGTAATTCATTATGTTCTATTTTTTTAGGTCCGTTTATTGTGAATTGAAATAAAAAATCTCTACATTTGCAGTCCGAAAACAGAAAAACGGGGAAACTACCCGATTACTGCTATTCAAGAATTTCATATAACATTAATATAAGAAAGCAAAACAATGACAAAGGCTGATATTGTATCACAGATTGCAAAAGAGACAGGTATTGACAAGATTACTGTTTTGAAGAGTGTTGAGTCTTTCATGGACAAGGTAAAAGAGTCTATGGCTAACGGTGACAACGTTTATCTCCGCGGTTTCGGAAGTTTCGTAATCAAAAAGCGCGCAAAGAAGACTGCACGCAACATTAGCAAGAACACTTCTATCGTGATACCTGAGCACAACATCCCATCATTCAAGCCTGCGAAGACTTTCAATGACATGATTAAGTAAATCAGACCAAGGGAAACAGAAAAAGGAATCAACTTCATAAATAATAACTAAAACTTTAAAGTTATGCCAAGCGGAAAAAAGAGAAAAAGACATAAAATGTCTACTCACAAGAGAAAAAAGAGACTGCGCAAGAACAGACATAAGAAAAAATAATCATTTGTGTCTGCCTTAATGCTTAAGGTCAAACGAATAAAGAAACAAGCTTGATGCTCACATAGAATATAGGCTTTAAGTTTGTTTCTTTGTTTTATTACAAAAGAAGAATAAGGAACTGAATAAAAAGTGAACAGCGAATTAGTAATAGAAGTAGCCAAGACAGAAGTGACAACGGCGCTCGCCGAAGACCACAAGCTTGTGGAGCTTCACCGAGAGGGACGATTGTCCAACGCGTTTGCCGTGGGCGACATTTATTTGGGAAGGGTGAAGAAGATAATGCCCGGACTGAACGCCGCATTCGTGGATGTGGGCTACTCCAAAGACGCATTCCTGCACTATCTGGACCTCGGTCCTGATTTTCACACACTGCAGGGCTACCTCAAAGCCGCATTCTCCGACAGAAGACGCATCCCTGCCATAGCCAAGAAACAATCCACTGGCGAACTCGACAAGAACGGCACCATAGCCGATGTGCTGAAGAGCGGACAGGAGATACTGGTGCAGATAACCAAAGAGCCTATCTCAACCAAAGGTCCGAGACTGACAAGCGAACTGTCCATCGCAGGACGATTCCTTGTGCTCATACCGTTCAGCGACAAGGTATCGGTAAGCCAGAAAATTAAGAGCCACGAAGAGAAAAACCGCCTCAAGCAGCTGATACAGAGCATCAAGCCTAAGGGCTTCGGTGTGATAATAAGAACAGTGGCTGAGAACAAGGGCGCAGCCGAACTGGACAACGAGCTGAACGTGCTCGTGGAGAGATGGGAGAACACCATCAGAAAGACCCAGGCATCGAAGGGCGTGGCGCTCGTGGGCGAGGAAATCGGCCGCACAGTCGGCATCATCAGAGACATCTTCAACGAGAATTTCCAGTCGGTAACCGTAAACGACAGGGATTTCTACAACGAGATAAAGAACTACATAGGACTCATCTCGCCAGAGAAAAAGAACATTGTCAAACTCTACGAGGGAGACACTCCGATATTCGACCACTTCGCTCTCACAAAGCAGATTAAATCATCATTCGGAAAGATTGTCCCATTCAAGAACGGCGCTTACCTGATAATCGAGCAGACCGAAGCCATGCACGTCATAGACGTGAACAGCGGCAACCGCTCCAAGAACGCCAATGGACAAGAGGAGAACGCACTGAACGTGAACCTCGCTGCAGCCGAGGAGATCGGCCGCCAGCTCCGACTCCGAGACATGGGCGGAATCATATCCATCGACTTCATCGACATGGCCAAGAGTGAAAACAAGAAGGCTGTGTATGACAAGATGAGAGAAGCGATGGCTGACGACCGCGCGAAACATAACGTACTGCCGCTCAGCAAGTTCTGCGTAATGCAGATAACAAGGCAGAGAGTAAGGCAAGTGACATACGTGGATACCGAGGAGACCTGCCCAACATGCTACGGCAAGGGCAAGATAAGACCTTCGATACTATTCACCGACCAGCTGGAAAGCAAAATCGACCTGATTGTAAACAAACTCAAGATAAAGAACTTCAGACTGCACGTGCATCCGTTCGTCGCGGCATACATAAAGCAGGGACTTGTATCGCAGGAGCTGAAATGGAAATTCAAGTACGGATTCGGCAGCAAAGTGATAGCGTCGCAGAAGTTGGGATTCCTTCAATACAAATTCTACACCTCTAAGAACGAGGAGATAGACCTGAAGGAGGAAATGGAAAGATTACAATAAAACCAAACATACAAAATGAACATAAGAGAAAAACAAGAGAGAGCGGCCGACAACATCAGGGTTTTGGCAGCCTCAATGGTAGAAAAGGCGAAGAGCGGACACCCAGGCGGCGCAATGGGAGGAGCAGATTTTGTTAACGTGCTTTTCTCAGAATTTTTAGAGTACGACCCAGACGACGCTACATGGGCGTTCAGAGACCGATTCTTCCTGGACCCTGGCCACATGTCGCCAATGCTCTACTCTGTGCTTTCGTTCACAGGAAGATTCACAATGGAAGAGCTGGCTAACTTCCGCCAGTGGGGAAGCCCAACTCCGGGTCACCCAGAAGTGAACTTCAAGAGAGGCATCGAGAACACTTCCGGCCCACTCGGACAAGGTCACACAATGGCTGTGGGAGCGGCTATCGCAGAGAGATTCCTCGTAGCTAAGTTCGGCGAATGGATGAGCCACAAGACTTACGCTTTCATAAGCGACGGCGGAATTGAGGAAGAGATAAGCCAAGGCGCTGGACGTATCGCTGGAACTCTCGGACTGAGCAACCTCATTATGTTCTATGACGCTAACGACGTGCAGCTCTCAACAAAGGTGTCTGAGGTAACAAGCGAGGACACTGCCGCAAAATACAAGGCTTGGGGATGGAACGTGATGGAAGTGAACGGCAACAACGCCGAAGAGATAAGCAACGCACTGAAAGCCGCAAACCAAGAGACAGAACGCCCTACCCTCATCATCGGTCACACCGTGATGGCGAAAGGCGCTGTGGGCGCTGACGGCAGCTCATACGAAGGCAGGGTATCGACACACGGACAGCCACTGAGCGCTGCCGGAGCCGACATCGAGAAGACAATCGAGAACATCGGCGGCGACCCTAAGAACCCATTCGTGCTGTTCCCAGAGACAAAAGAGCTTTACGCAGAAAGAGCCGAGGCACTGAGAAAGACTGTAGCTGAAAAGAAGGCTAAGCAGGCTGAATGGGAGAAACAGAACCCAGAACTCGCAAAAGAACTCAAGAAATACCTCTCAGGCAACGCTCCTGAAATTGATTACGCAGCCATAGAGCAGAAAGCCGACAAGGCGACAAGAGCCGGATCGGCAACAGTGCTCGGCACACTCGCAGAGAAGGTGGGCAACATGGTTGTAAGCTCAGCCGACCTGAGCAACTCCGACAAGACAGACGGATTCCTGAAGAAGACACACGCCATGAAGAAGGGCGACTTCAGCGGAGCATTCCTGCAGGCCGGAGTAAGCGAATTGACAATGGCATGCATCATGAACGGTATGGCGCTCCACGGCGGCATAATCCCTGTGTGCGCGACATTCTTCGTTTTCTCAGACTACATGAAGCCAGCGATGAGAATGTCAGCCCTCATGGAGCTGCCTGTGATATACGTATTCACACACGACGCATTCCGCGTAGGCGAAGACGGACCTACACACCAGCCAATCGAGCAGGAGGCACAGGTCAGACTGCTGGAGAAACTCAAGAACCACAGCGGAAGAAACAGCATGCTCGTGCTTCGTCCAGCCGACGTGAACGAGACTACAGTGGCATGGCAGTCGGCGCTTGAAAACACCAACACTCCTACCACACTGATATTCTCACGTCAGGACATAAAGAACATCGAGACAGAGGACGGCTACAACAAGGCACTGCAGCTGAAGAAGGGCGCTTACATCGTAAGAAAAGCCGACAACGCAGACGTAGTGCTCGTGGCTAACGGAAGCGAGGTTTCAACACTCATCAGCGCACTGCCGCTGCTGGAGAAGGACGGCATCAAGGCACAGGTCGTGTCTGCGCCAAGCGAGGGACTTTTCCGTCAGCAGGACAAGGCATACCAGGAGAGCGTGATTCCTTCAGGCGCGAAGGTGTTCGGACTGACTGCCGGACTGCCTGTCACACTGCAAGGACTCGCAGGAGCCAACGGCAAGGTCTTCGGACTCGACCACTTCGGTTTCTCCGCTCCATACAAGGTGCTGGACGAGAAGTTCGGATTCAACGCCGAGGCTGTCTATAACGAGGTGAAATTATTCTTAGGCAAGTAAGAAACACGACATAAATGAAAAACGGAGATGCGAAAGCGTCTCCGTTTTTTTTGTGTGTTTACACAACAAGCAATCAATAGCCGCCACAGCAAGAAACATAGTGAGAAACATTACCTATTAACAACTTTTAAGGGGGGGGTGATTCTTTTAACAATCTTCTTCGCACCTTTGCACTTCATACATTTTAACTAAAACATTTACAACAATGAAAAAATTAATCACTTTAGCCGTACTGATTGTGGCGACACTTACCGCGCAAGCCGAGATTAAGACATACAGCAATGTCGGAGCCGGCGCTCAAACTGGCTATGTAAAAGCTGAACTTGACACAGAAACAGGAGAACTGAATATTTACAACACACTTACTGTTTCGATAGAGATGTCACATGACTGGGAGCCATATACATCTGGATCAGAATATATTAAAGCGCCATGGATTATGGACGGTCAGCGAGAGAACATAAAGAAGGTCATCATCTGGGGCGCAGGCGACCACACCATCAACGGCAACACACATACCTGCGGCAAGATTGCATCCATCGGCAAGTGCGCCTTTGAGGGATGCACAAACCTAACCGAGGTTGTTATCCACGCCACCTTAGGCAATTCTGGTAGCATTGGCGGCTATATTGAACAGAGAGCTTTTTATGGCTGTACCAGTCTGAAGAAAGTAACATTCGACAACGACTGCGAGTTACAGACCATCGATGGCAATGCGTTCCATGACTGCACCGCCCTTGAGGAAATTTCAATCCCTATATCCGTTACTTCTATTGGTACTAACGCCTTTAGCAATTGCAGCAATCTGACAACTGTCAACTTCAGCTGTCCAGCGCTCACCACTATTAATGAGGCAGCCTTCGAAAACTGCAAATCACTGACATTCATAGACCTGTCAGCCTGCACAGCACTGACTCAGATTGGCAAGAACGCGTTCCGCTACTGCTCTGCCGTACGCTACATAAAACTGCCTAACAGCATCGTCAACGGCGACTACGATGGCGCTAATCAAGCAATCAAAAGATCAGCCTTCGTCGGCTGCACAGGCTCTCTCGACCTCTCAGAGAACACACTAAACGACGCGACTACAATTCCTTTTATTAACACATATTTCGGACGCAGCATGAACTCTCCGCTATACGGAGGAATATTCGACTATAACTCATTTGTCTATCTGCCTAAAACATACACAGGCACAAAGCCAAAGGGCGGTATCTACGACAACGAGACAAACATTGCATACTGGGACGGTGCGAAGTGGGTCTGCCCAAGATTCGAAATAGGCGACTACAGCGCTATCAGCCTGAAATACGACGTGACAGCAGAGAAAGTGATTTATCAGCGCAGCGGCATCTCAGCCAGCACAGCCTACAGCGTCTGTCTGCCTTGGGCTCCGCAGACCTCGTATTCAGCTGACGGATTCAGCGGCAAGTATTATCAGCTGAACGGCGTCAGCGGCAGCACAATCTACTTCAGCGAAGTGGCAGAGCCGGAAGCCAACACGCCATACCTCTTCATCACAGGCGACGACTGGACTGCCTCATACTACGAAATGAACGGCGAATATTACAGCGAGGCACAGAACGTAGCGCTCAAAGCCACTCCAGCAGAGATGTCCATCACAAAGAACGGATACAAGATGTCAGGCACATTCGCAGAATTAGACAAAGACTCGACAGCAGGCAAATATGTTCTGCAACCCGATGCAAGCTGGCAGAAGAGCGATGAAGCTATCGACGGCGTCACCATCCCAACCTTCAATGCTTACATCGTCGGTCCAGAGTCGTCGCCCTCGCTTCTGAGCGTGTCGTTTGACGAAGTTCCGACAACTGCCACCGCCATCCACACAAAGGACTTAGACGGCACTGAGCAATGGTATGACCTGCATGGCCGCCGCCTCAACGCTCCACAGAGAGGCTTCAACATAAGCAGCAAAGGAAAGAAAATCATGATAAGATAATTTTTCTTCTTTAATACAAACAACATAGGCTGAAAAGTCTATGTTGTTTGCTTTTATACGCTATCACTGCTTCTCTGTCATGTATTTCCAATAGCGGCGAGGCATGTCGTTGAGCTGCTTGCGGGGATTCATGCGCTCGCGGATGCAAATGGCCTTGAAGTATGTGCGCCAAAGGTCCTGCATCAGACGGTCGTCGCTGCTGAGGATGTCATCGTTGAGTTTGCCGTCGGCAAGGCAGAACGGCAGAGAAGCCTCATCCTCGAACGTTATGCGCACGGCATCGGACGCGCCGTCGTAATGGTAGCCATAATGCCGTTTGGCATCGTAGATGAGCCAAGGCTGGTCGTTGAATCGGTCCTGGAAATGGTCGATGATGAGCGGCAGCACATTATGGTCGGGCGAAACGACGGCAAGATATGTCCCGTCATTAGCTTTCTGAAAGCGGATAAACTGCTTCATGCGCAACTGCTCATGCATCACGCGGCGCGCGATATTGGTCACGACGAGCACATCGGGGTCGGCGAAGTTGCGTGATATGTCGCCCAGACGAAACACCTTGCAGATGTAGCGGAACAACGGCGCATTCACCTCCCTCAACTCCGACAGCCAGCTGACCGAAATCAGCCTCATCGCCTCTCTCGACAGTTTCTTCTCCAGCCCTGCCCACACGCGGCGAGCCTTTTCCTCATCTGTCGCCACACGATAGACGCGCTCGCAGAACAACGGCATCTCATCGCCCTCGGCGAGCAACGCCTCAGGCTGCTCCTTGAACGAAAAAGCATAGAACACCGCAGTCAGCAGTCCGTCCATAGTTCCGTCGAAAGTGTATATTATCATTCCGTCAAATCGATTTTGAGTTGCTGTTCCTCTGCCGCGCGCTTCTGCTCTGTCTTAGACACAAGCAGCGGACGCAATCGCTCCGGACTCAATTCATTGATGCCGACAATAGGCTGCGCGAATGCCGTGGTTAGTTCCTTGCAAGTGATGAAGTATTTCGCCTTCTTCATCACCACGCCCATCTTCTTCAAGTCATACGACGTCAAGCGGTTGAACCGACGCGAATTGACAATGAGCCATGCCGACTTGGTGCCGAGTCCTGGCACACGCAACAACTGCTCATAATCAGCCGTGTTTATGTCAACAGGGAACGCCTCCGGATGGCGCAGCGCCCATGCGAGTTTCGGGTCTATCTCAAGGTCGAGGTTGGCGTGCTGGTCGTCCACAATCTCGTCCACCTTGAAGTGATAGAAGCGCATCAGCCAATCGGCTTGATATAGGCGGTTCTCGCGCACCAAAGGCGGCTGCTTCAACACAGGCAGGCGCGAGTCATAAGTATTAACACTCACATAACCAGAGTAATAGACACGCCGCAACGACGGCTGCGCATAAAGCATTGACGACATGGACAGTATGTCACGGTCGCTCTCGCTCGTGGCGCCGACAATCATCTGCGTCGATTGCCCGGCAGGCACGAAACGCGGCGCGTAACGGTATTTCTTGCGGTCCTCCTTGTTCTCCAACACGCCCTGCTGGATGAAATTCATCGGCTGAAACACGCTCTTGTGGTCTTTCTCAGGCGCAAGCTTTTTCAATGATTCCTCCTTTGGTATCTCTATGTTCACGCTCATACGGTCGGCATAGCGCCCAGCCTCGCTCAACAGTTCCTGCGACGCGCCAGGAATGCTCTTCAGGTGGATGTAGCCGTTGAAGCGGTGCTTTGTGCGCAAGTCGCGGACTATTGCCGTCAGGCGCTCCATCGTGTAGTCGGGATTGCGCACCACTCCGCTCGACAGGAAAAGTCCCTCGATATAGTTACGGCGATAGAACTCCATCGTGATTTCCTCCAGCTCCGAGACTGAAAGCGTGGCGCGGCGTATGTCGTTGGAGCGGCGGTTGATGCAGTAGGCGCAGTCGTACATGCAGTAGTTGGTCAGCATAATCTTAAGCAGCGAGATGCAGCGGCCGTCGTCGGCAAACGAGTGGCAGATGCCCACGCCGCCCACAGTGTTGCCCACCATGCCCTGCTGACCTTTGCGCACTGTGCCGCTCGACGAGCACGACACATCGTACTTCGCCGACTCCGTGAGTATCCGCAATTTCTCCAATGTCTTTTCCGTCAGCATCGCTTTGACTTTTTCACTTCAAATTACTTTTTTCCGCCGCACAACAACTTGGTTATCTGCTTGTCAGTAGCTTGCGGAAGGACGGCGTGCAAATGCTCGGTCATGCGCGCAAGCGACTTCTCTGGAGAGCAGTCGGCGACACAGGCCTCCTTGCCGTACAACTGCTCCGGCGTGGTCAGCAGCGACCATCCCCAGCCGTACTCCTTGCCGTGCTTGTCATGCGGATAAACAAAATCCTCAGTCACGACACGCGTAGCCATCTGAAGACGCGCCACATAGCCGTCAAAACGGCTGCGCATCTTTGCGCCGGCAAATCCGCACCACGCACGCAAGTCGCGGTTAACCACGCTCACCTGCTCACGAATGGTCTGATAAATGCCGTCCTCGATGCTGTTCTCCTGTGGCAATGGATAAACGCTGCGGCGGTAGTTGCAGAAATCCGCCCACCACCTGCGGCTTATGAAGCCTGCCTTGCCGTTGAAGAATTTGCCATAGACACACTCGCTCTCGCTGATAATCGTGCCTTTCCATTTCCACAACGGCCATTCCCATCCGCCTTCGGGCAACGCCGTATAACGGCAGTACTCGTCAGCTATGTCCTCGGCGGAATAGCCCGGAATGCCGCTCACCAGCAGCGGCAGAAAACCGACCTGCTGTATGAGCTCCATCATCTGCTCGCAGCTATGTATTTCGTACTGTGACATATTTAGTCCTATTTACATTCAGCTAAAACGCCGCAAGATTCTTTTCGTTATACAAGTCTTTTCCTTCCAGTGTATATGCGTACTCTATGCGGTCGGCGAAATGCTTCTCCACCTTGCCTCTCACAACCTTCATCGTCGAGTTCACGAGGTGGTTCTGCTCCGTCCACTGCTCGTCCAAAACAGCCAATGCGCGTGGCAGCCATTGCTCTGGGAATATGCCACCACGGCTGCCGCCATTCTTATAGGAGTTCACCTCATCCTGAATCTTGTCCAGCATAGCGCGCTTGCCTTCCACTGTCTCAGGGTCTTTGCCTTGCGCCTTCGCCCAGCCCTGCAGCGCCTCCTTGTTAGGCACTATCAGAGCTATCGTATAAGGGTCCTGATTATTATGCAATATGCACTGCTCCACATAGACACTGCCGTCGGTTAGCGAATCCTCGAAGCCTTCCGGACTGTACTTCTCGCCGTCGGCCGATATGAGCAACGACTTGAAACGCCCCACAACCCACAGGAATCCAGGATGCTTGGCTGTCACATAGCCCATGTCTCCAGTATAAAGCCAGCCGTCAACGATGGTTTTCGCCGTGCTCTCGGGGTTCTTCCAATAGCCCGCCATCACGTTCTCGCCCTTGATGACAATCTCGCCGCGCTCGCCATCCGGCACGACATTGCCCTCGTTGTCGCATATCTTCACATCCAGCGGAGTGACTATTCGTCCACTCGAGCCGAATATCGCCGCACCAGGAGCGTTAGCGCAGATAATCGGCGTCGCCTCGCTCAATCCATAGCCTTGGAACATCGGAATGCCTATTGCGCAGTAATAACGCTGCAGCGCAATGTCCAGCAGCGCTCCGCCGCCGACGAAGAATTTCATGCGTCCGCCTAATCCCTCGCGCACCGACTTGAAGATGAGACGGTCAAAGAGTTTAACCAAAGGATAACGCCAGCAGTTCTTGAGTCCGCCACGGTTCCAATACTCCTTATTGTACGCGATGGCGTTATTGAGCGCCCAATTGTAGAGGGCTTCCACCTTGGAGCCTTTGGCATGGACGCCAGCCTCGATGTTCTTCTTGAAATTACGAGCCAGCGCAGGCACCGACAGCATCACGTGCGGACGCACCTCACGAATGGCAATCGGTATGTTCTTGAGCGTTGCCATCGGCGTCTTGCCTATCGGAACGGTGGCTATACTTCCGCCGTACGACATCATCGTGTAGAAGCCAGCCACATGGGCGAAACAGTGGTCGAGAGGCAGGATTATAAGCATCACGTCGTCGATGTCGATGCCTATGACCGAATGAGCCTGCTCCACGTTGGCTGTGTAGTTGCGGTGCGTCAGGAGTATGCCCTTAGGGTCGGCTGTCGTGCCGCTCGTATATGATATGTTGGCGTAATCGTCTGGCTGCACGCTTTTGTATCGCGCCTCGAACGCCGCAGCATCCTTGTCCAGCAGCGCGTCGCCCAACGACAACAGCTCGTCAACGCCCATTTCCTTTTCCTCGTATTTCTCGAGCGCGTCGAGCACTATGACCTTCTCGACTTGCGGACAATCGCCCAGTATCTTGCGAATCTTCGGCAGCTGCTGCTCGCTCACCACCACAAACTTCGCGTCCGAGTGGTTTATGCGGAACAGCAAGTCGCCAGAGTCCTCCAGCTTGATGCTCAGCGGCACATTCACGCCACCGGCATACAGGATTCCGAGCTCACCCGTAACCCACAGATTTCTGCCTTGCGACAAGAACGCCACACGCTCGCCTCTCTCCAGGCCCAGCGCCATGAAACCAGCGCCCAAGCGGTGCGCCATCTCGCGTGTCTCGCGGAATGTGGTCTCGGTCCATTCGTCATTGATTTTCTCACGCAGGAAAACGTGCTCGCTGAACTTCTCTGTGTAATGCTCGACAAAGTCGATAATAGTCGGTTTTGTTTTCATTATAATGTCAAATATTTAAATTTCAATTTAAGGATAACGCATTGGCTATTAACAATCTACAACATCACGCAAATCCGTCCGCCCTCTTTCACGAATATCGACGGATAACGGCATATTACGGCATAGACCTGCGCGCTGGTGACAGGCTTGCCGTCCTTGCGCATGTGCCAGCCATTGCGGTTTATAGCATCGGCTATCTGGTCGGTCGTTTTGCCATGACCTGCCGACATGATGGCATAAATTATCGCCTCCTCTATTTTCATTTCACCCCTTTTTACTATCTGTTTATGAACGCCTTGCCTTGGTGGATGAACACGCCCTTGGAAGGACGGCGGCTCAATGTGCGGCCGTCGATTGTGTACCACAGACCTTCGCCGGAAACGACGGACTTGCCTGCCGTATTCACGCCTGTCGAAGCAGCGGCGGTGATTTTGAACTTAGCCACGGCTGGCCAATGGTCGCCGAGAGGAGTCGTGCCGTCATCACGCACATAGCCGGTCTTGTCAACTGTGAATTCCAGCGGTGTCAGCTCCGCGCCGCCGACAGGGTTTATGTAGATTATCTTGTCCAGTTCCTCGTCCTCGCTCCAGACGTAGATGCCATCTCTTATAGGCAGTCCTACAGTGTCTCTAACCTCGGGATAGACGCCGCCCTTGTGCAGCGTAATCATGGCATCGCCCGCTGTGGCGCGTCCCGTGTTGCTTATATAGTCGATGAGCTGCGCTTTGAGCGTGTCGCGGTTGTAGTAGCAGTTGAAGTCGCCAAGCACAATGACCGGGCGTGTGTCGAGGTTGTCAAGTATGTGCTGGCGCAGCTGCACCATCTCGAAGTAGCGCGCGTTGCGGTCGCCTATGTCCTTGCCAGTCAGTTCCTCGGGGTCGTCGGTGGCGTCGGCGTGCAGATTATAGACCACGATTTGCGCACCGCCCTTCAGTGTCAGTTCGTAACGGCGGAAACCTTTGGTAGCCAGCGAGTCGGCGGCATGGTCCAAAAATCCGCAGCTGCGCTCCCACTTCACGCTGTCGGTGCGTCCGCCTGTTATATCATTGCTCCAAAAGCAGTTAAGACCGTCAACCGGCATTCTGAGTTCATCCACCGTGCCGAACTTATCGACTGTCATTGCTCCCGGCCAACTGTCATGACTATAGCCATCGCCAAGCCCGGAACAAAGCTCCTCATGGAAGTTGAAATTCTCCTGCACTGCGATTATGTCATAAGCCTTGCTTGCGAAATACTCACCTATCTTCGGAGTCCATGTCTCGCCTGGTCCGTCCGGGTTTATGTCCACAATGAGATTAGCCGGCAGTCCGTCCACATTCAATGTAGCTATGGTGAACTCTTCCTGCGCATTAACCGCAGCGCACATCATAGCGGCGCAAAACATTGATAAAACAGTCTTTTTCATAAGCAATTACGTATTTAATCGTATAAGGAAATCACCTATCCAGACAAAGTTAATGTTTGTTCGCCACATTAATCTGATTAATTAAGTCTATTTCAGAGTACGGCAACATGTTTTCAAACATACAGCCGCGCATAAACAAAAAAAAGGAGACGCTCACGCATCCCCCTCTATTATTCTATAAAAATCAACCCATAACCACGTCAAGCACCATCATAAACACAATCATGCCCTGGTCCACATTGCCGTCGGTGGCAACCACAGCCATGTCCCTGCCCCAGAACATAGGCAGCACATCACAAATAGAATGGCATGAGAATCCGCAGATAGTCAGCAGCCAAAGCGCAGTAATCTTCACACTTCTTGTCATAATTGAAACGATTAAAAAAATTATGACGCAA
>JAEEGF010045743.1_pt1 | contig 19789 bp, 15 predicted proteins | sample 9134171 | NCBI WGS metagenome assembly JAEEGF01 (sample SAMN16246542, study PRJNA631951) | gut metagenome | biome: gut microbiome; feature: rumen; material: AP-attached | host: Bos | place: Iran: Karaj | collected 2018-10
CTAGTCGGATCCAGATTCCCTATATCATGCAAAGAAACCTTCAGGGTGTAATTCTGACTGGTTTCGGGATCATCATCACTACCGCATGACTGAACACTCATACCCATGAATGCCACCAGCATCATGAGCATCATCACTTGAATTTTTTTCATTGTCTTAATTGTTTTAATTGTTTAACGTGGGTGCAAAGGTAATGATTATATTTGAGATACCCAATTTTTTTAAAGGAAAATTTGCGAAATAGAAGATTTTTTCCTATCTTTGCACCATATTTTCGAATATTATACTAATTCTATTTTTACAATGAAAAGTTTGAAACGATTTGCTCGTCTGTTAATGGCAATGGCCTTGCTGATAAGCGGGCTCAGTTCTTGTACTCAAGAGGGGGCTGGTTATGCAGATCGTCATGGGGGAAAAGTGACCAATCTTGACGATGAGTCTCTAGAGAAAGCCTGTGAAGCATTGCAGCAAGTGGGTGATGTATATATGGAATGCTCTACTATAGGGGATTTGGAAGAGAGGGCTGAAGATATCGCCAAGATAGAAAATGTGGAGAAGGTGTATTTCTCCAATATTTCCATGTTTGTCAAAGTCAAGGATTTTATGACGGTCTCCTTTTCTTTCTTCCCCCAACAAGAAGATATTCCATTAAGCATTTCAGAAATGCAGACTTCTCGACAAATGATGACAAGAGCAGAAATAATTAGCTCTTTATCTCAACTAGGATTAGAAAAGGGAGTAATTATCGATAATCAGTTAGACGAGGGCCGTGCAGTAATTAAGCAGAACACCAAAGAAACACTGGACAGGGCCGGAATTAGAACAGATTATAAAGACAAACCATCATTAAGCTTTTATGAGGAGGGGATGTTTGATTATGATGTCGTTGTTATTTACACACACGGGAAATATGATCCCGATACTAAATTACATTGGATTTTAGTCAATGATCTGTTTGACTATAGTCAATATAAAATATATGACTGGAAAGAAAAACTCATGTCCTTCTTTCAGAAAAAGGATAATTACAAAGGCTATATCTTAGACGAACAGATTTCTGTCGATTTTCATCAAGATACGGGGAGGACCGTTTTGGTTCCCCAGTTATGTATCTCAGAGAAATTCTTCTCTTCTCAGGGCAGAAGATTTAAAAAGGACGGCAAAGCGATAGTCTATAATGTGGCCTGTCAATCATTGATGGGTGGAAAGGAAAGTAAAACAGACAAGAACGAAAGAGACTTCTCTCTTGCAAAAGCTTTTGTGGACAGGGGAGCCGGAGTCTACTTTGGCTACGACGAATCAAACGTTGCTGGACAAGCTGCAGGATTAGTATTTGTAGGGAGTCTTGCTTCCGGGCTTTCTGTAAAGAGCGCATACAATTCGATTCCACCCATATATATGCACAATGTTTGTGATGACAGCGAAGATGATAAGCCTGCGACAAAAACTTGGACTGCAGATTTACTGTTTTATCCAGAAAATAATTTTGGCATAGAGAACTACTGCCAAGTTTCCCCGACACTAAAGGATAAAGAGGATAAGGACGAATATGTGGTGTTCAATGCCACATCACCTTATAATATGTGGTTTTATCCGGAAAATAGTAATTGGACATTTAATAAGTTTAGTGGATTCAAATACGGTTTTGAGTTGTCAACTACAAAAGACTTCGCCCAGACTAAAGACCTCAATGGGCTGCAAATTGATGATAATACAATCATCACAAACTATACCGTGTCTTTTTCTCATTCTCTTCCGAGCAAGGAGTTTGAGCCGGAAACCCAATACTATTACCGAGCCTATCTCAATGACGGAACCAATATTTATTATAGTGATCCTAAGGAGTTTACAACACCAGCGCGTATAAGCCAGGTGATACCTGAAGATATTCGCAAAAAAATGGAGCCCTATATTCCAATCTATGATGGAGCGAGTCCGCCAAACATTGAAGGTGTTTATTTGATGGATTCACCCCGAATTGTTTACGACGCGACAGGGACCATTGATTCTGATTATGATGGTTTCGCCCCGATGTATTTCAAAATTTCCAATCAAGACATGACCAACAACACACTTGATTTCCAAGAAAGACAGATAGCTAATGGTAAAGTGATTAGCGAGGGTGAGGGCTATGGAGCTTTCATCAGTGGCGAAGGCAGCAAATTTTCTGTGTTTTTCAACACGACAGATTTGAGTCACACAGAAGAGTACGATGTAACATCAAAAACGGCATTAGTCATCTCTGGCACAAAAGCTTCAGACGGCATACATAATCTACGCTATGCTTTTGTTGTTGTCGAGAAAGGTGCAGACCCCAATAATCATATCATGGATGTAGGAGATTTCCGCGTGTTTAAAGATAACGATGAACTGGCAAAGACCTCTGATTGGAAAAGCCATATTCGCTCACGAGAGATAATTGTGCGTGGCGGTCAGATTAAAACACCTTGGTCAAAACTGTCTGTCAAACGATAAGCAATGTTGTTAAAGAAAGCCGCCGACATTCATTAGAAAGGTACTCCGCCATTATTAATACCAGACATGATGGGGACGTTGAAAGGATCATAACCTCCGAACTGGTTTCCTCCATTCACTTCAGATTTCCTGATTTCTCCTCCGAATGGTGCCTGACCATCAAGAGTTCCGTCTTCCGGATTCTCAAAGCGTGTATATTCACCTCTGAAGTTCAGCAGGGCGATATCCGTTGCACCCTTACGATGCTTGGCAATGATAATCTCCGCTTTTCCTCGATAATCCTCACCATTCGCTCCCTGATAGATATGATAATACTCTGGACGATGAACAAACATCACCATATCCGCATCCTGCTCGATGGCTCCAGACTCTCTAAGGTCAGAAAGCAAAGGACGCTTGCCTTCTGCACCATCACGACCTTCTACACCACGATTCAACTGGCTCAATGCAATAATAGGAATATTCAGGTCTTTAGCCAGTTCCTTCAGAGACTACGATATCTTTGCCACTTCCTCTTGCCTGCTGTTAAAACGTATCCCACTGGCATTCATCAATTGCAGATAGTCAATCATGATCAGTCTGACACCACGCTCACGAACCAGCCTGTGAGCCTTCGTTTTCAGTTCAAATACAGACAGTCCTGGCGTGTCATCAATATACAATGGGGCATCTATCAGATTGTTGATCCTCTTGTCGAATCTGTCCCATTCTGCCCTGTCCAATTGTCCACTCAGGATTTTCCTGCCTTCAATCTCGCAGACATTCGAGATCAGACGGTTTGACAACTGCTCGCCAGACATCTCGAGGGAGAAAAAAGCCATCGGTATATTCTGGTCAGCTGCGATGTTCTTTGCCATAGAAAGTGCAAAAGCCGTCTTTCCCATAGCCGGCCTTCCTGCAATGATCACCAAATCCGAATTCTGCCAGCCACTCGTCAGGTGGTCAAGCCGATAATAGCCCGTGGATATACCAGAAACCTCGCCTTTATTCTCCGAATTCTTCATCATAGTCTTGGCGGACATGCCCACCAATGTCTTGATAGACGTATAATCCTTCTTCATGTTCGTCTGTGCAATCTCGAACAGAATTCGTTCTGCCTCCATGATGACATCCTTTACATCAAGCGTTTCATCAAAGGCTTTGGCTCCGATGGTGTTGGTATAATTGATGAGCTGCCTCGACAAATACTTCTCTGCGATGATGTTGGCATGGAAAACGATATTGGCAGAGGTCGCCACCTTGGAACTCAGTTCTGCCACATAGGCTCCTCCTCCCACTTCTTCAAGAGTCCCGTCCTTTGCCAGCTGATCTGTGACAGTCAGCACATCGATAGGTTTTTCATTGATACTCAGCCTTTCGATGGCCTCATAGATCTTCTGATGGCGAGTCTCATAGAAACTTTGTGGTTTCAAAGTTTCGCACACTACCACATAAGCGTCTTTATCAATCATCAGCGCTCCCAGTACGGCCTTTTCTACCTCTGGAGCCTGTGGCTGGATCTGGGCAAAAGACAAATCAGTTTTCCTTTGTCCTTGTTTCTTTTTACTGTATTCATTCATATCACCATTCATTAAAAACCCTATCCTCACTTATTTGTATTTATAATGCTTCCTGTTCTTAAGATAATGAAGATCACATTGATGCGAATATGCTTCTTGTTCGAAACGAATGTGATAATAAGCCAGCATCCAATTTCTATACTTAAAGAACAGGACAAGCCATTCTATACCATACCAGATGAAAAAAGGAATATAGAGTAACTCCTTTTGCTGGGCAGCATGGATTAACTCATGATTGAGCTCTATTGTATTTAAAGGTCTTATAGAGAAAACTGTACCAAATAAACATATACCAAGAAAATTCTTGCCCATTGGATGTTTCTTGATTATATAGCCTGTATGTAGCTTACATTTCTTCATGATTCCTTTCACTTATGAAACCAATAAACTGATCTACGATATCACCAACAATTGCTCCTAACATAACAAATACTTTTAATTATAAAGCACACATATAAACTCTACCAAGCAACGGCAATCCGGGCATATTGAGGATCATGACCGACACATGGTTGAGGTCTGTCTTGGATACGTAATCCTCATTGAAGTAACGTCCATTCATGTGATAGTTTTTGCGCAGGAATGTCTGCATTCCTTTTGATGTTGCAATCTGCTCCTGGAGAACTTTCACGAGTAGCATTGCTGCGAGTTTGTTTTTCTTCATTTTGTGCGTAAATTTAGTTGACTTGATAAATTGTTCTTTTACGCGACAAAATTAGGTATATTCAAAAACATAATTGTGCCACACCAAAGCATGGCACAATCAAAAAAATATTAGTTAGAATTTAGGAATTTTTAAGACAGCATATCTCACTGATAATGCTTGCGGTTGAGCTTGCCGTTATAGGTACGGGCGATGGTGTCAACCTGTTCGTAGAGCATGGGGACTTTGTAGGGTTCGAGACGGTCGGCTAAGAAGCGAGCGAGGGTACGTTTGTCGAGGGTCTGGCCAGGAGAGGTGACGACGAGGAGTTTGAGGGCATGGCCTGTAACGGGATGACTGGCAGAGATGCAAATGCAGTCACTGACCATCGGATTAGACATGGCCACTTCCTCCACTTCGATGGGCGAGACTTTGAAGCCACCGACATTGATCACATCAGAAGCACGACCTGAGAGGTGGAGCATACCTTCCTCGTCGAGGGTACCGACATCGGAGGTGAAGATGGTGTAATCACGCAGGACCGTGGCCGTCAGTTCCGGGTCACCCACATAGCCACTCATCAGGGTATCACCCTGACAGGCAATAAGGCCTTCAGGGGTGATAAGCACACGCGAATGAGGCATAGGACGACCTAAGCAGTTGGCCATACAACGACCGTCATTAAAATTATAAGTGGCGATGATGCCCGTCTCTGTAGAGGCGTAGGTATTATAGAGGCGAGTCTTGGGAAGAAGTTCGCAGAGACGGAGCATATCTGCCTGAGGCAGAGGGGCTGCGCCTGATTCGATAAAGTCAAGTTTATCAGCATAGGATGCTAACTTGTCAGGGCCAAACTGGAGGAGCATCCGGATAGTGGCAGGCACAAAGAAGGTAGCCATTTTCTTTGCCGGATAGTCAAGGGCACGGAAGAAGGCGTTAAGGTCTTTCATGCCTTCGAGAATGATGATCGTGGCGCCCAAGATGATGCAGGGCCAGATCTTAGAGAGACTGCCGATATGGTTGAGAGGACCGTTGATGATAAAGACCAAGTCGTGAGAGAAACCCTGACCAGCAATCAGATTCTCTGCATCAGCGATGAGGGCACGATGACTGACCATCACACCTTTAGACTGACCCGTAGTGCCTGTGGTATAGAGAATATCGGCAATAGGAAGTGAAGAGTGAGAAGTGAAAAGTGAAAAGTTGGCTACCGCCGATGAAATACGCTCGAATAGGACATCAGGCATACCGTGCTCCAAAGGGGCAGACACGCCGCCGGCCAGATGGATGGCCATATAGGTGACAAGGAAATCGATATCCTGTGAAGAACGAAAACAGACTACCTCATGGGGACGGAAATCGTGCGAACGACGCTCTACCTCCTGCCACAACTGGGCGTATGTCAGGGAGCGATCCCCACAGACAACGGCGACCTTAGAGGGATAGCGCTGGGCGTTCTGATACAAGTAATCCTCGAGAGACATTGGACTTTGAACTTTGAGCTTTGAACTTTGAGCTTTATGATTACATTGAGAGTTAGGGGTTGAGCTTAGACTCCACGAGGGCGACGAGGGAGTCGAGGGAACGGAGGTTACGAGGGGTGGCGTCAGTGGCGTCGAGGGTGATGTGATAGGCATCGGAGAGGGTCATGAGGATGGTCGTGACACCGAGGGAGTCGAGCTCACTGAACAGGAAGTCGCTGTCGAAGTTGACAAGCGGAAGTACGTCTTCCAACATTTTACGAATATCTTCTTTCATAACTACGAATTATTTTTTAAAGACAACGAATTAAACGAATTACACGAATTTTTTTGAGAAGCGGATCCAGAGGCGGAAGGCAAGAGGAGGGATGATGAAGGCCATGAGGACTACGGAGAACATACCGACGATGGTGACCTCAGCGAGGGAGTGAAGGGCAGGATGACGGGCAATGATGAGAGAGCCGATGCCAATGAACATGATGAGCGCAGAAAGGAGAATCGCCCGTCGATAGGAGGCGAGCATGGGACGATGGTGTTTGTACTCATAGACCGTGCCCTCAGTCATGAAGATGGTGTAGTCGTCGCCCTGACCAAAGATGAACGTGCTCAGGATGATGTTGATGATATTAAACTGAATGCCCAACAACGCCATGATACCCAGGATCCACAACCAACTGACGGCCATAGGCAGGAACGACAACAATGCCAACGGCAGACTGCGGAATGAGGCCCAGAGGAAGAAGAACACGATGCAGGCACACGCCCAGCCGATGTAGTTGAAGTCGTCGGAGAGATGGGAGGCGATGGAGGAGAAGAGGGAGGAGGTGTTCGAGGAGAAATTCGAGGAGGGAGGAGTGTGGAGTGTGGAGTGAGAAATGTCTGAGGCAGAATCTGAGGCAGAATCAACGGCAGAAGTATCCTCACTCCTCACTCCACACTCCTCACTCCTCGAAATAAAGAGGGAGAAGAAGGGATCAAAGGAAGAGGGAGTGAAGCCGGCACGGGTGGCCTCATCACGGAGGGAGGACTGAAGATGGTCACGATGGGAGGATGCCCATGACTGCCAGAGGCGGAGGCGCTCCTGTTGGGTCTCAGGGGTAGAGGGAATGCGACGAGAGAGCTCCTGTTGGCGCTGGGAGTCTGTAGGCATCAGCTGTTGCAGGAGAGCCATGTCGGAGCGCTGAGCAGGCGTCATGTAGTTGATATGGGTCAGATCGGCATCGAAAGTGGTATGGAGGCTGTGATAGCCAAAGAAGGCCGTGAGGAGAAGGAGGATGATGGGGAGAATCTTGAGGATTTTTTTCGAGGAGTGAGGAGTGTGGAGTGTGGAGTGAGAAATGTCTGAGGCAGAATCTGAGGTAGTATCAGCAGCAGGAGTATCCTCACTCCACACTCCACACTCCTCACTCCTCGAATGACTCCTCGAATAACCCACCATCTGCGGGAGCCAGATGAGGGTGAAGAGGATCGTGCCGATGAGGAGGAAGGAACTGAAGAGGCCGAGGTCGCGCAGGGCAGCTGCACGAAGGGGTACGAGGGCGAGGAAAGCGCCAACGGTGGTGATGTTGCCCACGACGAGGGGTTTGACGATTTCTTGAAGGGCCTGACGAGCGTCAGAAGTATGCCTGAGATGGGCAATGAGGTGCAAGGGATAATTGACGGCAATGCCCACGATAATCGAAGAGATGCCGATGACAATGACAGACACCTCCTGATGTACCCACGACAGACAGGCGATGGCAAAGACCCACCCCCAGCCTATCGTCAGCGCAATCAACAGGATATGCTTCAGACTGCGCAGGAAGAACCAGAGCAAAAGTAAAATCAACACCGCTGCGATACAGACGGAGAGCAGCGAGTCTGTCTTGATCTGAGAGGCATTGGTGACGGCGATGACTGGGGCGCCACAGAAGCGGATGGTGAGAGGAGACAGGAGACTGGAGTCAGGAGTCGGGAGAGAGGAGTCAGGAGTAAGGAGAGAAGGAGTAAGGAGACTGGAGACGCTGTCGGCAGTGGCATTGAGAAGATTGAGGAGGCGTTCGTTAGAGGCGGTTTCGCTGCCGCCATAGGGGGAGGTTAAGAGCACGAGGGCACGGCGATGGTCTGCCGTGAGCAGACAACCGTCGTAGATATCAAACCGTGATAACATCGCCGTATCTCGCATCAATGACACCACTGGCGAGAAGAGGCCTAAGGGATCGTGGGTGATGTCAGCTTCGACCATACTGCCCATGCCCATTGGCATCAACAGCCGTTCCTTGGCTTCCTGCAGACGCGAGGCTATGAAGTCTGGTTGTAGTAACAGACTGTCCATCCTTTGATAGTCTGCTGCCTCCAACAGGTAAGGCAACTGGCGATACGCCTTCACTTGTTGTTCCTCCATCTGCGAGAAATCCGTCTGTACGGTCACACCCTCAAGTCCGTCGATGGCATTGAGGAAGGTTTCCACACCCTCCACGAGCAGGTCAGGATCATCAACGGTACTGTCGCGTTGTTCGATGATGGCGACGATAAGACTAGTCTGTGCCTGACGGTCGTAGTCGTTGAGGGCAGCCCGTTCTTCTTCGTCGAGAGGCAGGAAGTCGCGGATGTCCTCCCTATAAGAGAGACGCGTCACAGACAGCACCATCAGCAGTGTCACCACCGCCAACGATGCCAGACACCACCTGCGGTGGCCGCTCATCCAGTCATAGACTCTCAACATATTTACGATCTATTTTTTAGACAACGAATTTCACGAATTATCTGCGGCAGTAATTATTTCATCTTTTTACCTTTTCATTTCCTCTCTACGGGATTAGAATAGATGCCCAGGAAGATATCCTTCAGCTGGTCGATGTCACAGTCGTCGTACTTCTCCAGTTTGGCCAGCCTGTGCTCGAAAGCCTCCCGCTCTTCCGGGGTATAGAAGCCACGGAAAGCCTTGCTGCCATAACGGATGTCGTGGGCGATGTAGTTGTTGGGCCAAAGACGGTAACCTGCGTTGATACGACTGTCGATGAGCTGGGCTACTGCCTTGTGGTATTCGTTGTTCGTCAGGTCGTCGTACTGCATCAGCTCATCCTCCGTGATGGGCTCGCAGAGTTCGAAATGCACCCTACCCTTCTGCTGCAACAGTCCCGTGAGGATGCTGTTCAGGTCCTCGCCAGGCTTCTTGATATATTTCGAGAACTGCGACTGATAGAGTTCGAGTGCCTTGAGGATGTCGCACGACTCCCACTCATAACTCACCGCCACTGGCACGATGTTCAGTTCGCCCAATGCTTGAATCTTATCGTCCATCCGACTCATACAGAACATCTTAATGATGCCCTGGTCCGTGGCGTCCACTCCGTCCTTTGTACGTCCGTTGCGCTGGGCGATCCAAACGCTCTGGTGCTTCTCCAGAATGGCATAGCGGATATACTCCGACAGATGGAGCGAACTGCGATAGAAGTCCTTGATGCTGCCACCAGGACGCTCCACCTTGAACATCTTGTTACACTTGCCGATGTCAATAACTAACTGACTCGACATGAGGTTCGCACCAAAGGTGATTTCCGTCGTGTCGAAGCCCTGTGTCACGAAGTAGTACTGCAAGAGACTCGAGTCGAGCATGATGTCGCGATGGTTGGAGACATAGAGGTAGTTCTTGTCGGGGCTCAGGCGTTCGATACCGTCACACGTGAACTCACTGATGCTCTCTTCAATCACACGCTCATTGACACGAACCATCGTCTGCGTCTGGAAGTCGTGCACATTCTGATAATTGGCTATACGCTGACGTACTTCTTCAATCGGCTCGCCAGGATAGACATAGGATGCCAACAGCGGGAACGAGGTGCTCGCTGCGATACGTTTCATCGCGGCAGGAAACTCTTCCGCATTGTACGGCCGAATATCATCGAAGTTATTCATTCTTAGAACTTAATATTATCTTTTTCTTAAACTAATTCCCGTAATAAATCGTAATTTCCATAATAATTCTTGCGTCCTTTCAGTAACAAGCGGCAAAGCCGAGCGATGGTAATTCATTTCCATATTATTAAAATTATGGGCAATTATGGCAATTCGTTTCCTTTAATTAATTTTATTTCAATTCCTTTAGCCAGGCGAGGAAGGCCTGTTTCCACTGACGGGACTCGGGGGTGCCTTTGGTGTCAGAGGCACCGAAGCCATGACCGCCCGTCTGATACTGCAGATAGACATGAGGGATGTGACGGGCCTGAAGGGCAGAGTCGAGGAGCACGGAGTTACGATAGTCCACCACAGGATCGTCCTTACAGTTCACAAGGAACACTGGGGGACAGTCTGCAGGCACATGCTGCTCCAACGACAGACTGTCGCGAAGCCTGGCATCCTTCACCTTATTCTCACCCAACAACGCACGTCTCGAACGCTTGTGGACACAGTCTTTCGTCATCGTCACTACAGGATAGACCGGCACCACAAAATCTGGACGCTCCTGCGGACGGAACCATTCTGCTGCCGACATCACCAGATGACCGCCAGCCGAGAAACCCATCGCCCCTACCCAATGGGCATCGACACCATATTCCTTGGCATGCTTGCGCACGTAGGTCAACGCCTGACGGAGGTCATCCTGCGGATCAGGATAACGGTTGCCACGAAAGAGGAATCGGAACCTCGTGATAAAGGCAGGTACATAGGCTGTCCGATAGCGCAACACAAAGGCAGAAATGCCATTCTCCTGCAGCCATCGCGCCACCATGTGGCCTTCCGTCTCCATATCGTGCCAGAAATAACTGCCCCCAGGGCATACCACCACGGCCTTGTTTTCCATACCAGGCACGAGATAGGGCGTCATCTCCACATTCATGCTCACATCCATCCCTTCCCAGATATTCACCGTCCGACCGGTCTCAGCAGAAGTGAAAAGTGAGAAGTGAAAGGTGAAAAATAAGAGCAATATTCTATTTCTATATGTAATCATCTATAAACTATAAACTTTAAACTATAAACTCTCAAAGCTTCTCAATGATTTTGTTCTGTCCGAGGATGGCCTCACAGGTGTTGATGGCCGTCAGAGGCACCCCACAGAAACCGTGCAAGTTGTTGTTCTGACCTGTCAGCAACAGGTTGCTCACCTTCGTCACCACAGGCAACTGCGAGAGGGTGATGTTCTTGCAGTCCTTACTGAAGCCGCAGATGGCACCATCCTTCACGCCGTAGAAGTCACGGATGGTAAGTGGCGACGAGGCATTAATCGACTCGATAGCGTCACCGAAGCCTGGGTGCAGTTCTTCCACCAACGCCAGCAATTCGTTTGTCCGCTCCTGTTTCCACTGTTCGTAGTCCCTACCCCGTCGGCCTACGGTGGTATTCTCCCAACGTCTCACCATATCGAACTGCATGGGTGCTGTCACCAACACCTTATTCGACCACGGGCCCTGATTCTCCTCAGGTGGCGTCATCAGCAGGAATCCCATCGGCCACGAAGCTTCATCACGACAGAAGTTCCAGATCTCGTCGTAGCGGTTAGTGAAATACTCGGAATGGTTGATATAGGGGAATCGTCCGTCCTTCATCTTGATATAGAGCGAGAAGGCGGAATAACTATTGGGAATCGCGTCCATACGGTTACGGAACGCCTTCGGGAAGGTGTGCTCGTCCATGAGCTTCAGCAGCGTACAGGGATGGATGTCGGAGATATACCAATCAGCCTCGTACTGACGCCCCTTTGCAGTCTTCACATACGCCACTCTCCTGACTCCTGACTCCTGTCTCCTGACTCCTGTCTCCTGACTCCTGACTCCTGTCTCCTGACTCCTAACAACCTCCACCCATGTTACAGCATCACCAGCCACTACCTCACCGCCATGCTCGCGGATGACGTCTGCCAGAAGGTTGGCAAAATGGCTGCTTCCACCTACAAAACGACTGGCACCGTTGATGTAGAGCACACTGATTACGGCATGCACGTAGGCAGGCGTGTGTCCGCCCTTGCCGCCATAGAGCGGGTTCATATAGGCTACCACACTGCGCAGGCGCCTGTCGCTGATATATTTGGCGATGAACTCGTCAGCCGCCATGAGGAAGTCGTCGGAGTGATTATAGAGGTCTTGACGCATCGGGCGGAGATAGAACAGGTCGAGTTCCTCCGTCAGTTTAAAGAGGGCGTCAACATAACGCTTCAAGTTCTCCCGTTCATGAGGAAAGTCCTTGGCCAACGTCTCGACATAGTGTTCCCTGCCTTTGGCAATCGTATAATAATGGTGGTCCTCAGCGAAGTAAAGACGGTCTGCGCAGTCTGAGTCTACATCCTTCACGCGAATCTTGTCTACAATACCAAGGTATCGACAGATGCGCCAGATATTACCTCCCGGCTGCAAGCCACCCACGACGTGCATGCCCGTGTCGAACACCTCACCGAAGCGTGTGAAAGTCTGCAGCCCGCCACCAATAGTGGCGTTCTTCTCCAGGACGGTCACCTGCAGTCCTTCCTTTGCCAGAATAGCGCCGCAGAACAGTCCGCCCAGACCTCCACCGATAATCACTACACTCATCACATTAATAATCTTTATTTAGAAACGAATTACCATAATAAACCCTAATTACCATAATTTATTCATATTAGTGGATAAAATTATTCATATTATTCACATTCGTTTCCATTTCCAATTGCAGGGGGCCAAGGATTTCTGTACAGGTGACGATAGTGCCGACCAGTACCCCGAGAATGCCATGCGAATTGATGTTCTGTCCCGTCTGAAACACATTAGGCACCCTTGTGCGATGGGGCACCCTACAGGCAGCACCCAACGACACGTCTTTCGCGATGCCGTACATCGAACCGCCCTCCGTACCTGTATAGTCCAGATAAGTCAGTGGCGTTGAGGTGTAATAGTCAGCGATGTTACTGCGCAGCCCTGGGAACTCTTGTTCCAATGCCGCCAACAGCCGTTCTGCCTTCTCGTGTTTGAAGGCCTCGTAGTCCTCGCCACGATGACCCACGCTCGTGCCCTTCCACCGTTCCACGTCAGCCATCTGCATATACGAGAGGACCACGCCCGTCTTGGCATAACGTGGCTGTGGCTCGTGGCAGAGGTGCATATAGAGATAGCCCTTCGGCCAAGAGGCATCATCGTAACGCTCACAGCCCCACGGCGAGTCCTGCAGATAGCCGTAGAAGTTCGAGTTCAGATAGGGCACCGTATTGTCCTTGAAACGCAGATACACAGAGAATCCGCCTACAGTCTGAGGAATGGCGTTGATGCGCTTCCTGAAGGCCGGGCGTATCAGGTTCGTGTCGAGCAGCTCCAATGTCCGCATGGGATGTGCATCTGATATCACGATATCCGCCTCCATGTATTCTCTACTGACTCCTGTCTCCTGACTCCTGACTCCTTCAAACTCCACCCCCACAGCATGCCTCTCATCACAGACGATCTTCGTCGCCTTGCTCCTTGTCAGCACTTTTCCGTTATAACGTTCTATCGTGCTAACGAGTGAGCGGGCCACCTGGTCACTGCCACCAACGATACGATAGGCACTCTGGTTGTAGAAGTCCATAATGAACGCGTGCGTAGCGAAAGGTGTCTTATCCTTCGCCGCTGCATAGAGGGGCAAATTGCCCACAAGCACCTTCGCCAGTAGCGGGTCGCTGATGGTCGAATCGATGACCTCGTTGATGGTGCGCATCTGGAACTCCAGGTTCACCGCTGCATCCGTCTCCACATGCTTCAGCGAGTGCATCGACGAGGCACTGGCCACCTTGTCCACCAAGTCGAAATATCTTTCGAGGGCATCGCGCTGCTTGGGGAAGTACGCGCTCATCTGGTCGATGAACGCCTCACGGCCATTGGCAAAACGAAAGTGTTGGCCACAGAGCGACACCACGTCATAGCCCGTCGGATCGAGCTGCGACAGGGTGATGTCGGGCTTCACCTCGAGGTATGACAACAGGCGGTCGAGTGTCTGTCCCTCGCTGGCACTGCCTATGAAGTGCATGCCCGTCTCGAACTTCCCTCCCTTGCGGGTGAAACACTGTAGGCATCCGCCCACCTGTGTTCCTTGTTCCAACACGGTCACATCGTAGCCTTGCCGTGCCAGGATAACCCCGCACGACAGGCCTCCGAGCCCACTACCGATGATGACGACCTTTTTCACTTTGAACTTTGAGCTTTAGACTTTGAACTTTGAACTTTGAGCTTTGAACTTTATGATTACCTTTCAAGTCGATTGGCGAGTGCCTCGTATCTTTGAATATAACGGTGACGCATTTCCTTTGCCTGCGCCATGTGGTCACCCATCGCACGGAGTTCCTCAAGACTTACAGGCTCGTCCACCTCAATCCTCACAGGCCCCTTCTGCAGGGTGTATGTCTTCTTCTTCAGAATCTTTCCTGGGCCGTAGAGACACATGGGCAGGATGTCAACGCCCAATTGCTCCGCCAACCAAAACGCCCCCTGATGGAACCGTCCGATGCGGCAGTCCTTCGAGCGTGTGCCCTCAGGATAGACTGCTATAGAATAGCCGCGCTCCACCAACGACCGTAGTTTCGGCAACAACTCCTCCAAGCCTTCACGCACAGGATAATACTCCGCATGGCGGATCAACAGACCATACGACGGATTGTTCCATACCCAATCGTTGGTCAGGAAGATGATATTGGGCGTGAAGATCAACTGGCAGAACAAATCCAGATGTGACTGGTGATTACAGATGACCACTCTCGGACGGTCGAAAAGGGAGTTTACTCCCGTCTCCTGACTCCTGTCTCCTGACTCCTGTATCCTGACTCCATACGAGAATTTCACGCCCGGGATGCCATGTGTCAGCATCACAAACCGTGAGGCCCTGTAGATCAAGTTGTGCAGCCACCTGTTTTCAGTATTGTCCTTTAACTTCCTTAACTTCTTTAACTTCAAAATCACCCACACTGCCGGCTTGATTACCACGAACATAAAGAACAGGAAGAACAGCAGCGCATACACCGTCTTGACGTATTTCATCACCCACCGCCAGAGTCTCAGCGGCAAACCATAGACCACAGCGAGAAAACACAATACCGTATTCAAAACACTTATACGTGCGAAGTCCTTGCCAGGACGGAAATGGCTCACGCGCTCCTCCTTCGGTGGATAATATACATCGATGGGTATCTCTACGAGTTCCACACCATGCCACGAGGCGAAGACCAACAGCTCCAGCTCTGCCTCATAACGTGAGGTCAGCAGACTGAGGCCGTGCAACCGTTTCAGCGGATAGAGCCGGTAGCCCGTCTGTGTGTCAGAAAGTTTTCTGCCCGTCTGCACCCAGAACCAGAAGTTAGAGAACTGATTCGCAAAGCGGCTGCCCTCCGGCTGACCCTCCAAACGATTCTCACAATGGGGACTGTCCCCATTGTGAGATTGTCTGCTGCCAACGATCAGCGACCAGGGTTGTTCACGGTTTGCCTCCAAGAACCAGCAGATTTCGTGGGGATAGTGCTGACCGTCGCCATCAAGGGTGATGGCATAGGAGAACCCCATGTCGAGCGCCTTGCGGAAACCTGCCTTCAAGGCCGCACCCTTACCGCTGTTCTTCGTGAGTGTTACTGTTGTGATGCCTTCAATAGCACTGAGGATGCTGGCTGTCGCATCCGTACTGCCGTCGTTCACCACGATGACATCGTCACACTCCGCCAACGTCTCCTCAACCACGCGACCGATGGTTCCGCCGTTGTTATACGTCGGAATCACCACGCAGATACCCCTGTCACGGAGCATCTCACGCTGTCGATTCTGGTCAGTGTGGTCTGTGGTTGACATCATCCGTGGCGAAGTGTGACGAGTACGTGATGATTACTGACGAACCTTAGTGACCGTTCCGTCGGCCTGACGGCAGATGTAGATCCGACCTGGCTTCAACGTCTTGGCCTGACGACCATCGAGCGTGAAATAGGAGGCAGAACGGTTGGTGGCAGTCTGGATACCACGAATGGCTGTGGCGCTGCTCTTGACGTCGAAGACATAGTGCGACATCACCGACATATCTGCGCTGAGCACGACAACAGAACAAACATAGCTGTCGTCAACTAACGTCACTCTCTTGGCCACATGGGCGGTATTCCCTTCGACGATGACCTCAATGTCGTCTGCCGTGATTTCTTCGTTGAGTTCCATCTCATAGGTCGTCACTTCCGGGCTGAAGCCTGGCACGTCCTGACCCTTGATCTTGATGCCGGTCACCTTGGCGTTGTAGATGAACTGAATATCGTCGACCAACACTTCGTCGCCATCGCTGCCAGCACCTGCATCCGCATTGGTGGAGATGGTTACCAGCACAGCCTTCGGATCAACGTCATTCTCCGTGTAGACAAAAGGAGCCGTGACACGAACCCACTCGCCGCCAGTGGTGGCAATCTTGTTGTTCTTGGCCTTTCCTACGACGTTGGTGTAGGCTTTGTCCTCAGGGTCCTGATAGTAAGAGCCATCGGTGATGACAGCGCTGATGGTGGCGTAAGGATGCTCTGCGTTGGGCGAGCCCTGCTTGAACTTCACCCATACGGCCACTGAATCGGGACAGGAATACAAGGGGATGTAAAAAAGATCGCCATTGCCGTCGACATCGGTCAGGTATGTGTCGATGTAGGCATTGTTGGCAGCATCAGATGCGATGGCAGAACCAGCATTCAGACGACCAGTGGTCATCGTGCCATTGGCTACGATGCCAAAGATGGATGATGAATAGATACGTGCGCAGTACTCACCCGAATGAGCCTTCTTTGACTGTGTGAGATGATGACCGGCAAATAAAGCCAGGTCTCCTGTGGCGCTCTCAAAGGAATGCCAGCCGTTGGGCTCTTCATGGGTGGCATCAGAGGCGTGCCAGAACTCGAATCCGGGATTCGGCATCTGCCAGCCCTCACCGATGGCCACCTGGATGAGTTGTCCCAGGCTCTCCATCATGTCGATGTCGAGATAGCAGCGCAGATGATCGCCTTCAATCTTTCCACGCAGCAGGATGTTGACGGGGGGCAGTGTACTTGCTAACCAGAGAGGAACATTAGGGTCATCGCCGTCAGTGATCTGTATTTGACCAGAAGTGAGGAGCAAGGTGGCGTTGCCGTCCTGATAGGGTTCAATACCCTTCACTGCTACGTTGCCAACACCCATGGGGCCGCTAACGGTCTGTAGCATGAAATTCTTCACAGTGAGGTCATACAGTCCGTCGTTCTCAACGACCGTGATGACACCTGTCTGCTCAGACGACACACCGTTTACAGTAACCGTGATAGCTACATTGTAATCTGTTGCACGGGCAGCAATGGCTGTCATGGCAACAAACAATAAAGTAAAAATCTTTCTCATAAACTATTATTTTATAAAATTATTTGCATGTAAAGGATATAGCGGTCATAGAGGTGTCGCCATCGGAGACATCGACCTGGGCGGTGACAGCCTCAGGGGTGTCCTGAATCTGACGGAAGGTGTAGCGCACATTCGGATGCTCTAAAGGTGAGACAACAGCAAGAAACTTCACGTTCTTCACGGCCTTAATGGCAAGCGGACGCTGGATATGTTCCTCGAGGAGTTCCTTGGCAATCTGAACGACACAGACGCCTGGGGTGATGGGTTCGCCAGGGAAATGAGCCTGGTAGATGAAGTGGTCGGCATGGAGACGGATGTCATACGCGACAGCGTTCTCCTGGGACTGCTGACCTTCGATGGAGTATAAACTGTTTTTGAGTATCATAATGAATCTATAATTTTTTAATTTTATAATTTTTCAATTTTAATATTACTGAGTTCGATAACAGTACGGTCGCCCTTGGGCTCTACGAGTTCCACCTGACGAACGAGCCACTTGGCAGAGCTGACGCGGAGGATGATGCTGGCAAACATACGACGCACCTCCTTGCGACGAGGCACGAGTGTGGCCACCCACTCCGTCTTCTTCTCATCGGCAGCAGCAAGCGACACCTGAAAGTCCTGATCGCCAACGAGACTCTGGCCGGACATGATATTCGTCATCAGACGGGCCATCTCACGATACATGCGGTTGCGACGGATGTCAACCTCACGCGTACCTCGGTTGTCGCTCATGAGCACCTTCTCGCCATCGATCTTAAATGTATGGACGGTGGGTGACGTGTATTCCCAGCAGAGCCAGTCGGGTTGGCGGTAACTGAGGCGGCCCTTCGACACAGAGGCCTCAGAGAGCAGTTTGGTGTGCTTGGTCTGCACGAAGTCGCATTGCATGGTCTTCATGCGCTGGGCAGCCTCGACAATATGCTGTCTGGCAACCTTTGCATCTTGTGCCTGGGCAGGGCCTGCGATGAGCAGACAACCAGCAATGATGAGCAGCACACCCGCCCATTTGGTCCACGACACCTGTTCGTGGAAGAATACCACGGCTGCTATCATGCCCACGACGAAACTCATGCTGATCATCGGATAGGCGACACTGAAAGGGAAGGCCTTGACGATGTACATCCACAACAGGGAGGCCGCGAGGAAGCAGAGGCCACAGGCGGCAAACTGCCAGTTGAGGAACACACTCGACCAGAACGTGCGGTTCCAGCCGAAGGGCGCCATGCGCATCAGGGCGAACTTCAGGAACACCTGACCAGCTGTCAGCAACAAGCATTGCAATATGACGAAAGAAAATATCTTATACATATTCCTATTCTATTTTAAGAAACGAATGACCATAATAAACCCTAATTACCATAATTTATTCATATTTTTGAAACGAATTACCATAATCAATCCTAATTTTTATAATATTATTATTCATATTAGTGGACAAAATTATTTCAATTATTCAAATTCGTTTCCTTTATCTTTTCATTTAGATTCGTTTCTAAGCACAATCGCGACGGAGTGGATGGCGGGGAGGTCATGGATGCCAAGGCGCGCCATGAGGGAACGGTAGAGGGGCGTGGTCTCATCATGACAGCCTACGAGGACGGTCTTGTAACGGCCACTTTGCAGGAGCAGACGAGCATCGCGGAGTGCCCATTCGAGGGAATCATCTGACTGGGTGTATGTGACGTTGTAACCATGACAACCCAGACGGATGGCGATGTTGCTCGAAATGGTGTTGTGAGTACTCTGCATGAAGTTCGTGGGACTGAGCATCACCTCACCCTCTTCCAAGAGTTGCATGAGGAGGGCCTCACTATTCTCCCAGCAACCTAAGGCCGTGCCTGTGATGATGGCGTCTGGACACTCGATGCCCGCCTGCTTCAAAGCCTTCAGCGAAGAGAGCAGCGAGGCCTTCATCAGTTTACCCATCCGACGCGCTTCCATCGGTTTGATATAGTCGCGGATCTCAGAGAGTTGGTCGATGGAGGTGATTTCAACGCGGGAGAGTTCCTTGATTTCCGAGGAAGGAGGACGGAGGAAGGAGGAAGGAGAATACTCTTGCCTCTGATCCTGCCTCAGACATTTCTCGTTCCTCATTCCTCCTTCCTCCTTCCTCGAAAATACCAGAGATGAATCATTCCCCCCAAACCCAAAAGAATTACAGAGGACATGGCGGAGCTGGCAACCATCAGTACCCAAAGAGGGGACGATGCCTGATGCCATGGGATGCGCGAAGCCGAGGTTCGCAGGAATGAAACCGTGGTGCATGGCAAGCAGACAGATGACCGTCTCGATGCTGCCAGATGCACTGGTGGTATGGCCTGTGAAGCCCTTCGT
>JAEEGF011245585.1_pt1 | contig 19789 bp, 19 predicted proteins | sample 9134171 | NCBI WGS metagenome assembly JAEEGF01 (sample SAMN16246542, study PRJNA631951) | gut metagenome | biome: gut microbiome; feature: rumen; material: AP-attached | host: Bos | place: Iran: Karaj | collected 2018-10
TCAAGACCCATTCGACAGCTACTGTTTCATGGGAACCTTTTTGGGTGCTCTTTAGAGGGAGCGCGGGCGTCCTCGCCCGCATAACAGAAAAGAATTAATGTCCAATTCGTGGTAATTCGCGTTATAAAAAAATAACCGAATAGAGCCACGAATTTTTTGTTGCTATTGCATTAACTTCGCACTCCGAAGTCTATCTCACAACAAGAAAATGAACCATTTGAGTAAGCGAGAGCAAAAAGAATTCATTCATTTTGCCGAGCGTGAGAATGGTCGGATAAAATCCAAGGAAAAATGAAAAAAGTTGACAGTGCCCTCATTATTAGAGTGTGAAAGGATTTATAATGGTTTTCTGATATTTTAGTTAACCTTTTCAACTTTCATTCGTGTAAAGAGTAGAAGCATTGTCCATGCTGTTTCAAATGACGTGAGCGCTGATATCTGAAATTCAACAAAGAGCAACAACACGAACCACGATTTAGAAATTTTAGTGCATAATGATGCAAGATTTTCAAACATCAATGGTTATTACGATAGAAACATTTAAAACTATAACTTAGCAGATAATGAAAACGATGAAACTTTGGAGACTCGCTTTTGCGATGCTTGCAGCTTTCTCCCTCGCTTCTTGCAGCAAGAAATACGAACTGCTTGAACATGAAAGCAACTTTGGCTCTGCTATTATCAACGGCAAAGCGTATCATGATTATCTGACTGTGGCCGAGGCAGTGTCCAACAAATTCTTTTATACCCCATTGCACGGCTCTGGCAAGTTCCTTATCAGCAATGACTCCGTAGCATATCTCCAGTTTGTACTGCGCGATGATTCGGCCAACTCGATTCACGAGAGTTGGCTTGTGCTCGTCGGCATCCCCATCCACGATGGTGAGGACTTCCCCGTCGTAGGAAAGGAATATCCCATCCAATACAGCCCGCTCACAGACCACACTTTCTCTGGCGGAGGCAATTTCTATGAGCGAAAGATGCTTGAGCAGATAAAAGTCGACCACTCTGCAGACCTTCCCTCTGGTATCGGAGGCATGAAAGTGCCTCTGGATATCGAATTCATCTCACTTCGGGGAAGCCTGACTTTTACAGATTCCACACCTTCAAAAGACAAAACGAAGGTAAACTACACCGGCCTGTACATTTTAGAAAATCAACCAGACGAAGAAAACGGCAAGATTAGTATAAATGGAAAGTTTAATTTAACATTGGAATAAATGGCTAAAGTATAATAGCAAAATGAAAAGCCTGATTCTTTTATCAAATGTAAGTAAAATGAAAACAATGAAACTTTGGAGGCTCGACTTTGGCCTATGGGCGAGTCACCTCACGCTCGGGAAAGTAATGAAAGCGTCACTTTTCTCTCGTTTAATTGGTGCCTTGATGATGCTTGCTGCTTTCTCCCTTGCATCTTGTGACAAGCAAGATGGGGATTGGGATTCAATGGTCTGGAAGGCAGAAGTACCTATGGTTATTGACGATGGTGTTTATGATGTTTCGGATCGTGGTGGAACATTCACCTTTACTTGTCGGAATTATTCCAAACCATGGATAGAAGGAGCGGTGTCTGGAGAAGAGCATTATTTCCCTGAACGTGAAAAGAATGACTACCATACAATTATGGCTGATTGGTTTAAGGCAGAAATCGTGGGAAATAAACTCACTGTTTTCTTTGAGCCTAATAAGGAATCAAGTGAACTAATTCTATCATTGACGGTAACAGCCGGAGATATTTTCCACACCTTCAAGTTCAAACAATTCGCAAATCAAAAATAAAACGCATAGCAGATAATGAAAACAATGAAACTTTGGAGACCCGACTTTAGCCTATGGCCAAGCCACCTCACGCTAGGGAAAGAAATGTATGCATCACTTTCCTCTTGCTTAATCGGTGCCTTGATGATGCTTGCTGCTTTCTCCCTTGCATCTTGTAGCAGCGATGATGAAGAATTTCAGACAAACCAGCTTGCGGGCACTTGGTTGCGGGTGTATGACGAGGGTGTTGTGGCAGAGGGCTATGTGAAGTACACTTTTACGCCCGGTGTCCCCTCCACAAGTGGCGATTGTGACATCTATGTTTATGATGTGTTTACTGGTGATACGACTATACATAGGGGGTATGTGCTTAATGACAATCGTCAGCTCGTTATCTACGAACCCATGTATGGCGGCACACCTGAGTCGCAGACATGGAACATCAAAAAGCTGGGCAGCAGCACTATGTCATGGGAAAGAGCAGACCGTTCCGACATTATCTACAATTTCAAACGTGCTGCACTTCAGAAGTAACTTCAAAGCATGTGGATATTTTCAACTCTCTTGCCTATTGATGATCGGGGCAATAACAAAAATGACTTTTCGTTATATTATTTAGGATATAACTCAAAAAACTAAACGACATGAAGCGAAACCTTATCATTTTAGTAATGCTCGCAATGCCTTTTATTGGCAATGCTCAAAGAGAAGTAGGCAGTTGGACGTTCATACCCAAAGTAGGTATCAACATAGCAAAACTGACAGATCCCGACATCTATATTGCTGATAACCAGAAAATGGAATATACGAACAAGATAGGACTTGTGGCTGGTGCGGAATTAGAGTACCAACTTTACGAACGGTTCAGCCTGTCGGGCGGACTGCTTTATTCCAACCAGGGAACGAAGACCAAGGACAATCCTGAATTCCGCAACACATCCTCCACGTTGCACTACCTCAACATCCCCTTGACAGCCAATATCTACATTGCTCCCGACTTTGCCTTTCATGTGGGTGTGCAGCCTGGTTTTGCGCTGAAAAAACACATCGACGAGGAAACGAAAGATGAACATGGAAACTGGATAGACACCTCTACTGACGAGACCTGGTTCAAGACATTTGACTTTAGCATTCCCATCGGCCTGTCGTATAACATAGGTGCCATTCAAATAGACGCCCGTTATAATCTCGGCTTGACAAACGCGACAAAATACGACGCTGTCAAGATTCACAACCGAGTGATTCAGTTGACCTTGGGATACAGATTTGAATTATAAAACAAGAAGATAGCCATTATATGTACAACAAAGCCGTCATCATCATCCTCTTGGCTGCCGTCAGCATCACCGTCAGCGCACAAACCGAGGGGAACGGCAAGATAACCTTGTCGGGGAATGATGCTGCTTTCAAGAAAATGGATTTCAATAATCAAATACTGACGGACACGATGCGCTTCAATGTCGAGGCATTGCAACCGGAATTACAGCCGATGACGGTGGACAGGCTGATGTCAAGCAAGGGATTTACGGAAAACTACACGATGCAGGGCACCAAGCCACTCGTTCTGTGGCGGAGTGGTGGCCTCAACGTCAGAGGTGCACGAGATGAAATGCTTGGGATGATGAACTTAGAAACTGGCATGGTCGCACTTCGTCAAGACTTTGGTCGGCTGCATTTCACGGCTACGGCCATAGCCAACAAATACTGGATGCCCATGCAAGGCGCACTCATAACGCAATACGGCATAGGCGGCAACGTCGGCTTCGACGTCAGCGACCACCTTTCGCTCCACGCATTCGGCTACTACTACAGCACCTGTCCCATCGTCGGCCCCGCACTCAGCCCTTACGTCAGCACCACGAACTACGGCGGCTATGCCGATATCCACTTTAGCGACCGCGCAGGCTCTAACATAGGCATACGCCGTTATCTCAACCCCATGTCGGGCCGCTGGACCACCGAGCCCATCGTCACGCCCTATTTCCGCATCGGCAAGAAGATGAGACTGGAGTTGCCCGTCGGCGGGCTGCTCAAAGCCGCTGTCTGGGGTGACCGCGACAATCCCCTTCGATTTCAGCCACGGCCAAGTCCCACACCACAACAGAAGTAATAAAAAACAACATAGATTCGAAGAATTTGGAAAATCGTATTAACAGCGATGTTCTTTACATTTGCCAGCTCGATTTCCTGTATTGCAGAGTTGATTTTGATTGAAGACGCTCCGCTTGCGACTCTTCAAATCTGAACAAATGTTCAGACTTTTGCCCAACATTACTTTTTTCTAGGCATCACCGATGACTTTTTGAAAGGCAATGAGTATTTTTGTATTTTGTTCGCACTTCGAACCGAAGATAAAAACGGTTTACCTGTTCACTTCTCATTCGTCATATACAAGACGGAGCCTATTTCAACGATAGAAGAAGTATTTATAATAACAAAATCAAACATCGGAATGAAACAACTAAGATTTGCTTTGATTCTGCTCACAATGCTCACACTTGCCTCATGTGGCGGAAGCGACGATGAACGCACACCCGAATTGATTATCGACCCTGTGGTAGAATTGGAGAAGCCTACGGCATCCACCACTCTCACCCTCTCGAATATGCCAGTCATCGATGGCTCTGACTCAACGGAACCACTTCGAAGCCTGCTGGTCTACCGGTTGCTTGGCATCAAATGCCAGTGGCTTCAGAACCTGCACACCAATGCCACATGGACAATAAAACCGATATGGGATGAACTCGACACTGATGCCAGGACCGATCTTCAGCGCATTCTGATGAACCGCAACACGCACGGATCGTTTGTCAGTCTGATAGACGGTGAGGACGACCTCATCATCACGGCACGAGGCATCAGTCGGGACGAACAGAAAGACGCCGACGAAAAAGGTGTCGCACTCACCTCCTACCCTATTGCTAAAGACGCGTTTGTTTTCATCGTCAATCCAAAGAACCCGGTGCGCAACCTCACCATCGAGCAGATACAGAAAATCTACACAGGCGAGATACGCAACTGGAAGGAAGTGGGTGGCAACGATGCGCCAATCAGCCCATACGTACGCAATCCCAATTCCGGGAGTCAAGAGAAGATGGAGACCATCGTCATGGCTGGACTGAAGATGATTGACTGGCCTGAAATGGTCGGCTATGTGATGCTTGCTCCCTATTTCCAATTGGAGCAGGATGAAAACGGCATCGCCTTTACGCCATACTACTATTACGACACAATAGTGAATGATGACCGCACACAGGTAATCGGCGTGAACGGCGTAGAGCCCAGCAAAAAGACCATCGAGAACGGCACCTATCCTTATGTGACGGAAGTGATGGCCAGCGTCCGCACCGACACCGACAAATCCTCCACGGCCTACCAGTTGTTCTACCAACTCGCTACGGGCCAGCACAACGACATCATCAAGGAAAGCGGATATTCCGTCATGAACTAAGACGATACTCAACGAGGGCCATAATTCAGTGAAAATGTTGGAACTAAGAAATATCATGAATGAACAATAATTAATCAGATTCTATACATAACACCTCAATAATTGTTCTTTTTCCATTTTTTCAGTAATTTTGCATCATAGTATTGATGTCTAACAACAAACAGCAAGAGACGATGAACGATATTATTAAGAAAATTTGCGAAACAAGCAGTTTTATTGAAATCTACACCAACCGCAACGATTGCGATAGGTTTGCCACGGGGTATATTGTTGCATGTACAGATGACGAATTTTTGCTACATTGCTTCGACAACAACGATCTCGACGATGGCTACTTTGTCATGCGCAACGATGCTGTGTTTTCAATCAAGCAGGACACCATATACTTGGGAAACATGCAGCAATTCATCAAACCGCAACAGCCTCAATACGAGTTGCCGAAAGGCTTTTGGATGGATCTTGACCTGATGAGTACGGTTTTAAGTCTGTGTCAGGAGAGAAGACTTTTGGTACAGGTGAAGTTGGATTGCGATATGGTGTGCTATGGTTGGGTGAAGAGTTTCGACACGGATGTTTTAGAGATAGAAGAAGTGAATTGTGATGGTATGGCTGATGGAGTGTCATATTTTCGCATAGAGGAAATCATCTTGGTAGGCTTTGGAGGAGTTAGTGAAAAAAGACGTGCCAGATTGTCGAAAGACAAAAGATAACGGCGGGTGATAGATACGTTGAAAATGATGAAGACCATTACAGCCATCCTCCTCACCCTTGTCACAATGACGGGTAATGCGCAAATCAAGGTTGAAGTATCCGAGACCGTGGAACTCATGGCCATCCTGTCCAGAACCGCCGGTTTCCGTGAGTATTGCATGGATTTGGGCGGGCAATATACAAAAGAAACAGAAGAGTGGTTTTCTCCTTTCCATAGCCATCCTGCCATTGCCTATTGTCAGAATTTACGGGCAAAGCATGGCATCAGTTACGATGCCGTGATGAACATGGCGATCAACCTTGAAGCCGACGGGCGAAAAGTGACAATGACAGGAGGCAGAAACAGCCTTGAAAAGCGCTGGCAGGATGTGGAGATTGACACGTTTCTCGTCCGTCTCAACCAATTCTATACCGACACCCGCTTCCACGATTTCTATACACGGCACCAGTCATTTTATGAATCTGTCTTGCATACCTACGAGCAGAACGTGATGCAATACTTTCATCAGGAATGGTACCCACGGTTCTATGGCACAGAGCCGACGGAGAAGTTTGGCGTTATCATCGGTTTCACCAATGGCGGAGGCAATTATGGCCCAAGCCGTCAACTGCCTGGCCAACCCAAGGAGGTCTTTGCCATCTGCGGCTACAGCGTGGATGACAAGACGGGGAAGGCTTTTGAGAACGGGACAGACTATGCTGCGACGCTCATCCACGAGTTCAACCACTCGTTTGTCAACCCACTCTACGACGCTAACAACGACCGGTTCGGCCCTATCGGAGAAAAATTGCTGAAACGCCACTATCGCAACATGAGCAACCAAGCCTACAGGAATGCTGCCACTGTCATCAACGAGAGCATCGTCCGTGCTGCCGTCATCATCTACATGCAAGAGAGCGGGTTCACCGCCGATGAGGTAAAGGCTGAGATGTATGACCAGATAGCACGCGACTTTCTATGGATGCCTGAACTCGTCACCGCCATGCAATATTATACCAAGCACCGCAACCGCTACAAGACCCTCCGCGACTATTACCCCGAAATCGCCAAGTGCCTGGAGAAATATCTGAAAGAAGAAACGGAAAGAATTGAGCGCCCATTACGCAGGAAGGCCTCACGAAGTTTTTTGTCCCGAATTTTCGAATTAGAGAATTCATTTTAATGATTGTTTGTCTAAGGAATCAAGGAACTCCCTCTCCTTGGAGAGGGCTGGGGAGAGGTGTCTCGACGAAGTTTTTTGTCCCGAATTTTCGAATTAGAGAATTCATTCGCGTTTCTTTTTTCACATATAATGACCACGAATAGGGCATGAATGAATCAAGACTTCCATGCCTAAAAGTTTGGGATACAACAATATTATCAGAAATTTTCGCATTTTGAATTACTTTTCGTTTTTACGTTATCTATTTCGTTCAGTTCTTCTTTCTCCACTCACAATAGTTTCAGGGTTATGCTTGATGATATGACTTTGATGTCTTCGTTTGTAAGTGTGTGATGGCATCCGACGAAGAACGTATGTTCTGACAGATATCTCGCATTGCTGCAATCATGATAAGACACCTTGTCGACAAAAGCCTGCTGGTCACAAGTGGCTCCTCCCATCAGCGTACGGATTTCTATTCCTAATGGAGATAGTATTTCAAAGACTTGTCCCACGGTCTTGTCCTTCAAAAGAATGGGGAACACAAAAGGTGAGTCATGTCGTTCGTTGTGGAATGGCCAGACAATCAAGTTGGGATGTCTGGACAAGGCATCATAAAGGAGTTGATAGTTGCTCTGCCGTTTTGCCTCAATTTCCTTCCAATGTTCCAACTGCCAGCGGCCAAAGCAGGCATTCAGTTCCGACATTTCCACATTTATCCCTATGTTCTCATACGTGAACTGATGGGAGGGACCAAGCGGAACCGTGCATAGATCCTCATCAATGTGACACTTGCATGCCCGCCCCCAATGCGCCACGCTGTCGCAGAGGATGAAATCTTCCTTTGTCGTAGCATATACAGCACCGCCACCATACGAAGACAGGTGATGCGGATGGTAGAACGACCATGTGATGATATCGCCAAATTGGTAGAGAGGAGTCATGCTATAACGGGTGTCAAGGGTCTCACATGCATCCTGTAGGATGAAGCATCCTGTCTGCCTTTGGTACGCTTTCAGCGCAAGCATGTCTGCCGGAAAACCCAGAAAATGGGTGATGGCAACTACCGATGGCTTTTCTTTTTCTTGTTGGAGTTTGTCAACAGACATGTTGAATCCCATCTCTTCAACATCCACCAACTTGATTTGAAACCCAGCCAGCAGCAGGGAACTCACTGTTGTCGGGAATGTGAATGCCGATGCGGCTGCGGTCAATGGCTTGCCTGCCCTTTTGCATTTCTCCGCCATGGCAAGAGCAGCGACAAGGTTTGCAGAAGAGCCGCTGTTGACGAGAACGAGGTGTTTAGACACATCATCGCCATCAGCGGAGATGATCTCCCCAAATTCCTTGGCGAAGAGACGGAGGTTGCGACGTGGCTCAGCAATCTCTTGCTCGAGAAAGGCTCCAAAGCCATCCATGCCTATGTTGCGTGTGCATGGATATGGATAGTTGTTGATGAGTTTCTTCATTGTTTACATTAAATGATGATTGAATCCTTGCCAAATCCTTGATAGAGATGCTCACCGTCAAACATCAGTGACGACTCACAATAGTTGGGGTTGGCGTAATATCTCATATAGACAGAGAGGTTCTTGCCGGGTTCGGGCATGTAACGGAAGTTGGCGCAACGACAATCCTCGCCTCGGTTTCTGGAGCGGGTGCGATAGAAATTGGGAATGGAACTGAACTTGATGTCTGAGAAGTCAACAAAATGATCTTTGCAGTAGTCATTCACCTTCATAAGCGATACAAGCCCAACTTCCGGAATACCCAGCGAGATGCTGTAGTCGAACATCTTCTGAATCTCTATGGGTGAGTCAATATAACCATGGATAAGCATGCAGTTCGTATTCACTTTTTTGAGGTCCACCCCATCAAGGTCTATCCCCAAAGGCTCATTCTTGATACCGAACAACTCGCTCAAAATCTTTTTGTCATAGTGATGCAGGGAGATGGTGATGTAATGCCAACGGGGGTTGCGCATCAGTTCATGACTGGCCATCGTCATACCATTGGTATTCAGTTGGAAATGAATGTTGCTGTATCTGGATGCGGAGAAGATGTCGAGTATTTCAGTCACCCTTTCCGGAACTAATGATGGCTCACCGCCTGTGATGCACAACCTGTTGACAGCGACACCCTGTTGCATGAGTTCATCAACAGTTCGTGTCAGTATGCTGATGTCAAACTCCTTTCTATCGGCACGGCATCCTGCATTGACGCAAAAGGGACAGTGGGCATTGCATGCATTGGACACCTTCACATAGATGTTGACGTGAGGGAGCATGGGTTTGCCTGCTACATCATGGGAGTCACAGGCAAACCGTTTAATGGCAATGGGATGTCCGTTGATATAGTATTTATCTCTAAAAGAAATCATACCGATAACCTGCTTCTTTCAAAGCCTCAAAATCCGAATCAACACTACTATCATGACTCTCATAAATTACGCCACCCCATACCATGCGGTAACCTGCGATAGTCCAGCAAAAATGAAGGCACCACTTGTCACCGCCACTGTCGTATATATACTTTGTGATAGGTTTCAGTTCCACCTTTCCACATAACCAATCACCGCCGCTTCCAAATATGCAATCATCTGTCAACTCAAATTCATCGGATAACGCCTCATAAGGTTCTCTTTCATTCTGAGTGATCATTTGAACTTCTCCTGTGTCTTCATCACTAAATTCTTCTTCCCAAGTATGTATTTTGTAACGTGTCTGAAATCCTTTTGCATACTTGCGGCCTTGGTCATCAATTCTTACAAGGATATGGAAAGGCTCGCAGATGAAATGCTTGCCATCCAAATCAAAAGGTAACGGCTTGTATTTTGAGGGGTGACCTTCTTCATATAGTTTGGCAGCCTTTTCTGCCCATTCCGCTTTGTCCCTTGGGCCTATGACAAACCTATAAGTCGATTTGCCTTGATAGCCATAAGCCACAAATTCAGTAAACAGGCAGTCTTTATCAACAAAGAATTGTTCATTACCCGCTTCCACCTCTACAGTTTCAAGTGCAGGAAGATTGGACTCATAAGTACAACTACATGTCTTGAGCGTCTTTGGAATGACAATCTTCTTGATAAATCGATTGTTAAGGATATATATCGAATGAGCAGACTCATCGATTCTAAATACCTCAACATTCTTGCCCTCAGGAATGAATCGAAGTTCTCTTTCTCCACTACTAATTGTTTTTCCATACAATACACCATCAATTGTCATAAAGTTGGGGTTGCCTTCCTCTACGATAACCTCTTCCAGATTTGGCATATGGTTGTCTCTGTATGCAAAATCGGTTAGTGTCTTTGGCAGGAAAAGTCTTTTTACATGTTTATTGCATAAACTGTCCATCCCTGTGCATCCTTCCATCACATGGAGTTCATCTATCTCGAGAGAATCTGGAACAAACAAGAGTTTGATTGACACTTCATCTTTCCAGTTGGTTTCCTTTTTGTACAAACATCCATCATGCATGAAATATGAAGGATGTCCTTCCTCTATGATGATGTCTTCTATCGAAGTGCCATTGAGATATACTTTGGTATTCTTTGGAATGAACAGCGTTTTCTGTCCTGGGGCAATTAGATCCGAAGTAATTTGGGTCAGGTTCTTAGACAAGACCACTTCCTTCAAGGCAGAACAACCTTCGAACAATGGCCAATAAAAATAATTACCAAATCCCCCCGGCATAAATTCGACATCCTGAATGTAATAAGAGCATGCACTTATGCCTATTCCATATACGCCTTTTACTGTATCTGGCATAACAACCTTCTCAAGATACTTGTTATTGTAAAATGCTGCTGTCAGTATATATTCAACACCATCTGGAATTGTATACACTGAATCTGGTTTTGAGACTGGATATTTTATCAACCACTTCCTGTCTGCAGTCAACAATACTCCTGCATCCATTGTCAAAGTCCTTTCCCCAGACTGTCCCTCTATCAAAGTGATTTCTTCCAGGTGAACAAAGTCATAGATAAACGATATGTCTTCTATGTCATTCGGCAGGGTGAGATGTTTCAAGTTCCAACCCTTATTGAATGCCTGATGACCGACAAAGGTTAGAGATGGTGGAAGAACAAGTTCCTCACTATCATTCAGAGGAAAAAGGGCTATCTCACCAATGGATTTTAGATGTTTGGGGAGGTTGATTGATTCACATTCAAAATCCTTGAAGGCAAAATCTTCGATACACTCTATCGAATCAGGCAGAGTGACATGTCTTGCTTTGTCGCGAAAAGAATATGATGGTATAGTATTTACAATATAAGTCTTTCCATCAAATACCACCTTTTCAGGAACAACGATGTCACCATTCTCATCAGCAAGATAGTTAAACCAAAGTCTGCATCTGGCTGTCATGGTGTCATCGTCTAGTTCCCATTCTTTTCTTTCGTATTGTTCACGGAAACGAGTCGGAAGGTGAACAATATATGGATTTTCTCCTAAAGAACCATCCATCAATTCTGTTTTATCCGGTATGGTCTCATAATCAGTTCGGTTGCCTGGGAAACATATCAGCAAAGAAAAATCTTTTGTATAAAGGGCCCCGTCTTTTGCGGCAAACCATTTGTTACCGTCGTCTACCTCAATAACCTCAAGGAAAGGACAATTGGCAGAAAAACTCTCATCGATGACCACTACTGTCGAGGGTATGATTATCTTCTTTGCAAAAAAGCATAACTTGAATGAATCCTCTAAGATTCTAGTAACCTTCAGTTCCCTCCCGTCTTCAGATATTGTCTCCGGAATTTCAATGTAAGTTGGATCCTTCCCTACAAGACCCCGTGCATCTTTAAGGGAGACTGTTCCATCTTCATTCTTCTCCCAAGTAAAACTGTTGAATTTTAAATTGTTGTTCATATCATTATCAGATTTCTTTCATTAATTTATACCAGTAAACGTGTCAAGGTAATCTTTCTTGAGCATAAAATAGAGAAAAAAAGGCGCCATCCATTTGATACAACAAACAGGGGGTTTCGTACAAAAGCACCCCCCTTCATTTGGATTGGAGGCAGTTATACCCTATCTTTGCATTGTTCAAAATCATTTTTTAACTATGAGAAAAATAATATTACTATCAATGTTGTTGTCTTTGTCACTTGGTCTTTGTGCTCAGACAAAAAGGTACACGGCATCTAAGGCAAAAACCGCCTCGGCAAGCCAAGCCGAACGCAAGGTCTTAGGTAAGCATATGCTGTCAATAACCTTTCTGGTGTCATGTCGTAACGGGAAAGATACATCTGATGATGACGTAAAACTGACTCATGAAAGCAAATATGTCAAAGACAAAGGAGACATTGTTTCGATTGACATAAATGAACTGATTGATAAAAGAGATACATTGGATGCCTGTGAAATAATCGGGGCAAACTATGCCCTGGTCGATACATTAAGAATAGAAATGAAATCTGATGCGGAAATAGTCAGGGCAGAGAAGGTGACCTGTTATTATCCTACTGTTTGGTCGGAACCTGATGATGAGGCGATACAGTGTCTTTATCTCTTCAATCTTGGATTTGTTGATGTTATGCCTTTGAATCTGAATAAAGGGATTGTTGAATACCCATTGGAAGGACTGTATTCAGAAAAGGATGCCGTAGATTTTTTGAGTCAGTATGCCAAAGAAAGCCCGTCATGAGAAGACTCGCAATGAGGCATTTGCTCATTTCACAAAAACAAATGACGCCATTCACACAATCCTTGTCACTACGTACGGACTAAAAGAGAATAAATATTCGGGAAGTTTCTATGCAAAACCAGAAATTATTCGTACCTTTGATGACCGACCGCTAAATACTCTGCCTCATCACACGAAGAAAAAAAATCAAAAAAAAGCGTTTTCCGTGCAGTCTTTTTGTTAAGAATCGGACTAATCATATTGAGACACTTTGTTCAAGATGGAAATAGTGCGATTGATAGAACGCTGCAGGCAGGGAGACACGGATGCTCTCGGTGAACTGTACATGAAGTACGCCCAGCGCATGAGGGGCGTATGCCGTCGGTACATCAGCGACAAGCAGATGGTGGATGACGTGCTTCATGACGCCTTTGTAATCATCTTCACATCATTCGACAGGTTGCGTGATGCACGGCGTGCTGAGTCGTGGATGATGGCCATCGTAAGAAATGTGGCTTCCAAATGCAAAGATCATTTGGAAGCATTGCCAACTGTTCCACTCGAAGAGATGGATGGGGAGAAACTCATTTCAGCAGACGATGGCAATGAGTTCCTGTCATGTGAGGAAAATGACGTGAGAGGCGTTCCGTTGAGCGAGGTGATAAGGATGATTGACAGACTGCCGGAGGGCTATAGCCAGGTGTTCAGATTATCAGTTTTCGAGGGGATGTCGCACAAAGAGATAGCCGAAATGCTGGGCATCGAGCCACATTCCTCATCTTCTCAATTGACACGAGCGAAGAAGATGCTCCGAAAGATGATACAGCAGTATTGGGCTGCCGTTCTTCTGATACTGCTGTTTCCCATTACGTTCTTTCTGTTCAGAAAAAATGATACTGCTGTCAAAGATGAAAGACCAATCGTGGCGAAGCAGAAAAAAGACGAGCATATTGATACGGATTTCAAACCTACGTCTCCGAAGTCGGGGATTGCAAATCCTCTCCAACAGTCTCAACGACCTGTGATTGTCCACCTGCCCGTACACCGCACAACCGTCATTGCTTCAGACTCCATACAATCGTTCATCGCACATGCCGTGGATTCCACCATGGTCGATACCTTATCCAACATGGTTGCTCAAGATCGGATAACCACTGACACAATATCAAGCGATACGACAAAGACCACACGTAATGTTGAACTTCCTCATGACGATATAACAGAATTATTCCCCGGCAAACCAACCATCGGCACAAAAGACGAAAAGAAATGGTCGTTGGATTTGGCTTATGCAGGAGGCTATGGTGAACAGGAGGCAAATCGTCCATACGGCTTTACGGAAACTCCGTTAATAGACGCAACAGGTGAACTACCATCGCCTGTGACTTTCGAGAACTGGAGTGATTATGCCGCCTACTTATCCGACCTGCCTGACGATGGCACTTCACACACCCGTCGTGTCATTATGCGAATTGCCCTCAACAATGCCAACCAGCCTGGCAACGACAAGATCGTGCGCTCAAGCCATCACCAAATGCCTGTCACTTGGTCATTGGCTCTGAAATACAGACTGAACAGCCGATTCGGTTTAGAGACCGGCCTCAGTTATAGCCGTCTGGCATCCGACTTTGAGATGGGAACCGATGGTAACTTCATCCGTGAGCAACAGAATATCCACTACGTAGGAATCCCTGTGAAGGGTATATATAATATTTGTAACAGAAAAACCTGGAGTCTTTACGGTAGTCTCGGTGTGACTATGGGTATGCCTGTTTACTCACCACTCAGCACAAGTTATTACTTGCATGGTGCATTGGAGGCCTGTGAGAAGACCTCTTTCCGTGCCCCGTGGCAGTGGTCGGTAGGTACAGGCTTCGGTTTGCAATACAATTTCTCGCCAAATATTGGATTGTTCGCAGAACCCAGTTTACAATACTACATCCCGACAGGCAGCCGTATTGAGACATTCTACACGGACCATCCATTTACTTTCTCATTGCCATTGGGCATCAGATTTACATGGTAAGCCGATAAAAAGAAAGTTGTCCTTCTCTTGTGCAGTCTTTTCGTTTCCGATAGGACTATCCTTATAGAAACAAGCACAAAGAGATGTACAGCATTTACGATTATGCCTACAATGGGCTTCTCTATCTGAACAACATCATGCGGCCGCGCCACAAGCGACTGTCACAACTGATGATATACTCCACTACTTCCTGCCAGTCGCGCTGCAAGCATTGCAATATCTGGCAAAAACCCATAGAACACCTGTCGCTTGATGACATTCAAAGAATCATGCAAAGCCGATGCGTGACAAAACGAACAACCGTAGGTCTGGAAGGTGGTGAGTTCATTCTCCATCCTCAGGCATTGGAAATCATGGCATGGTTTCACGAACATCACCCGAACTACACGCTGCTTTCCAATTGTCTCGCACCCAATCGTGTTATCAAAGCCGTCCGTCTCCATCATCCCCGGCACCTGTACGTCTCTCTCGACGGTGACCGCGAGACTTACAAGCGGATGCGCGGACGTGACGGTTACAACCAAGTGATTCAGGTGGTAGAGACTTTGAAGGATGAGGTGCCCCTGTCGCTGATGTTCTGTCTGTCGCCGTGGAACTCGTTCGATGACATGGCATTCGTTATCGATGTGGCCAAGCATTATCATGTGGACATCCGAATCGGCATTTATGGGACAATGGCATATATGGTTGATGGGGATTTGAAATCCGCATCTAATGAGTCGGGGATTTCAAATCCCCTCCAACAGAGCGAGTTGTTGGGGGCATCAGATTTTGCGGAACTGATTCCTCCAAGCATCCATCAGACGCAAGAAAACTTCGACTTTGTGGCTCTTTACGACCAATGGCGAAACGGGCATCTGAGGCTCCGCTGTCAGAGCATCATGAGCAGCCTCGTCGTTCACAGCAACGGCGATGTGCCGCTTTGCCAAAACCTTGACATCATGCTTGGCAATATACACCACCAATCGCTCGATGATATTTTCAACAGCATGCGATCGTGCCATACACAGTGCCACCATTCAAAAAACTGCAACCGCTGCTGGATCAACTTTCATCGCAAGTATGACATCATCCTCCTGCGCAATTTGGAGAGATTGTTCCCCAAACGACTCATCGAGAAATTCTATGGCTCATATCAGTGGACAGATGATCCACACACAACTTATCATCGATATTTCAAGGACATATGATACAAAAATTGATCAACCGCTACAAACGACTGCGCACGGAGCATTACCTCAGTCAAACATACCAGCATACTTATGCCTTCGTGGGTATGGGCCAACACTCGCTGACCAACCTCTATCCTGTGCTCAACTACCTTGGCATACCGCTGAAATACATCTGTGTCACCTCGGAACGGAAGGCACGGATGATAGAGCGGAAATTTCCTCATGAGACAGCCACGACCTCATTGGATGAGATCCTCAACGATGATAATATCAAGGGCGTTTTCGTCTCTGCCTCGCCTGATGCACATTTCACTATCGCCTCACGAATCTTGAAGAGCAGAAAATCTCTTTTCATCGAGAAACCGCCCTGCCAGACGCTAAAAGAACTCGATGTGCTCATCAACCTTCAACGGCTTCACGGAGCGCCTGTCGCCATGGTCGGACTGCAAAAACGATACGCCCCTGCAATGCAAATCCTACGGGAAAGACTGAGCAAGGAACGGCTTGTCAGTTATGACCTTCATTACCTCACGGGAGCCTATCCAGAGGGCGATGCACTCCTTGATTTGTTTATTCATCCTCTCGACCTCATCATCCAGTTGTTTGGCCAACCTGAAATTCTTGCCTGCCAACGGGTCGCGACATCATCTTACATCCTCATGCTTCGTCATCCCAAAATCGTCGGCACTATCGAACTATCCACTGCCTATTCCTGGACTGCTGCCGAGGAAACACTAAAAATTCGCACAGCATCTGGCATCTACCGCCTCTCGCAAATGGACGAACTCACGTATGAACCAATTCCCTCCACCGTCTTCGGACTGCCTTCAGAAAAGATTCGCCCATGGAAAAAGAGCATTGATTACCTTTACACCCGCAACAATTTCACGCCCATACTTCCCAACAATCAAATCTATTCTCAGGGCTACTTCAATGAGATTCTATCTTTTGTTGAAACTACAGAGGGGCGTCAAGCCAACGTAGCCTCGTCTATAGAAACAGCAAGAGACACCTATACAGTCATCAAAACAATCAAGTCGCTATAAAAAACATGAACGAAGGGAAGCGGTTTTTGATCTTCTCTTCATATCAGTTGGTGTGTGCCCTGTTGCTCAGAGGAAATGAAAAAGGAAGAAAAAGATATAAAAACATTTTCAGCGTTGATGAAAAAATATAATAACGCAAGCGTTTCTCAGAAAGGATGAAAAATCATCAAATGAACTGATTGATAGTAACTTTCAATTTGCGGAACTTGAAAAGCATAATTACAAAAATTTGGAGAATTCCAAAAGAATTCATAATTTCGCAAAATGTAACCAATGACTTTGAAAACGATGAAGATTATTTTAGCCTCCCTCCTTCTGGCAGCCACCATTTGCCTCTTCACTTGCAATGCGGCCCACCCTATCCCTGAGGCCATGCAGAAACGCAGATGCCCCATCAAGAAAGAGACGACCGCCATCCGCTACACCATATCCTCCAACTCAGGAATTGCCGTGCGGACAGAATACGACATCATGCCCGACTCCGTCGTCTGGCATTATACCGACCACCGCAACGACTTCATTCTCCGCGACGTGGTGAAATACGACAAAAAGGATTTCGACACCCTGATCGATACTCTGTCACAGGTTGCCTTCAAGGTGCGCCAGGTGAATAGCATACCCACGACTGGCGGAGGCGGCTATGCCTATTCCTTCTTTGACAGCGACGGCAGATACCTCGGCTATGGCGTTGTCAACAACATCGCCTCAGGCGACAACAAGACTGCCGAGGAAGCCATCAGCCAATTCATCGACACCCACAAGACTGCCGGTGAGCAAGCCGTTGAGGAGGCACTGCAAAAGGGAACACTCTATATCGACATAGAAGAGTTCCCCCAAACCCTGGTGCCATATAGGGCGAAATGAATCGAGCGTATACTGACGATGAATAATCTGTTCTATTGTCTAAACTCCAAATCTCCTAAACTCCTAAACTCCAAAAGTTGAGCGAAAGCGAAACTTTTAAAAAAAACATCTTCTTGCTTAGTTTTTTTGTTTGCTGAATCGTCCTTGTTGTAGATGACTGATGAAAAAGTCGGATAATGACCAAAGAAAAGTTTGAAGAAATATACCGTCGGCATTATCCTGACATGTACCGTCTGGCAAGGACGATACTCTATGATGCCGACGACTGCAAGGACGTGGTGAGCGACATTTTCGCCCGACTGCTTCGTGGGGATACCGTTCCTCAGCCCGAGAAATTGGAAGGCTACCTCATGACCAGCGTGCGAAATCAGTGCCGCGATGTGCTCAGGCATAAGAATGTGCGTGAGTGTGTGGAGAAACTCTTCTCAGCAGAAATCAGGCAAAACCAAGTCGTGCCCATCAATGACGATGACCGTCTGGAAAGACTCATGCTGTTTGTGGAAGCCCAACTACCACCGCTCAGCCAACAGATTTTCCGCCTCCGTTTTCTCCGGGAAATGACCTATGAGGAAGTGGCAGAAGCCGTTGGAGTGAGCCGTGTCACGGTCTATCACCACTTGTCACAATCTCTGCAGCGAATCAAAGAGCATTTTGAACAAGCAAAATGAAACCATTATGGAACAGCAAGAAAGAATCCGTCTCCTGCTATCTCTACAGGAACACCCAGAAAACTACACCGACGAGCAAATCACCCAAATGATGGCTGATGATCCAGAACTGGCCACATTGATGGAACAACTTGCCACGACCAAGCGAGCCTTTGTCCATAGAGAGGCCAACAAAGAGGACATTCCGATGGATGACCTCTGGGAACAGTTCGCCTCTGAGCATGAGGAAGAACTTGACGCTCTCGAATCTCAGCAGGAAAAGGAGACATTCAATCATCCTATTCACGCTACGCTACTGGGGAAGATTCTTGGCATGGCCAACCGTCAAAGTCGGGTGGCCGCAGCATTCCTTGGTATCATCTTTACGGCAGGCTTTGCATTTGCCGCCATCCACATCGTGCGCCACTACGCAGGAAGAGATTTTCCATCCCCGACCCAGGAGATGCAAGTCTCTGATTCACAGCAACCCGCCTTATCGGATGACACCATCAAGAGCGATACCGCCAAAAACGACACACCCATCAAGGAAGAAACCGTCGTATATGACAATGTCTCACTGGATAGCATTGCCAAAGATATTGCTGACCACCACCATATCGGAATGGACGTGCAGAATGGGAAAGCCCGACAACTCCGTTTCTATTTCGTTTGGAGACGGGATGACAGTTTGCAAGAAGTGGTCGAGAAGTTGAATATGTTCGAGCAGGTCAGTTTGTCTGTCGAGAACGGAAAACTGATAGTCAAATGAAGTTTCTCGCCATCACCCTTGTCGCCCTATGCTGCCAGGTCAGCATATATGGACAGCGCATCTCCCGCAACTACGACAACGTCTCGATGTCGGAAGTACTGCGTGACCTCAACGAACTGTCGCCTGACTACAATATCAGTTTCCTTTACAACGAACTGGAAGATTTCCGCGTGACCACCCACATCAGAGGCAAGTCGGTTTCTGATGCCGTCATGCAGGTCATCGGCTTCTATCCTATCCGTGTCGTAAAACGTAAGGAGAACGAAATCTACGTGGAATGTACCCACAAAACCGATCTTCACCTGACCGGTACCATTATCGACGAAAACCGCCAGCCTGTGCCCTACGCCAATGTTTACCTGCTTCATCCATCAGACTCGACCGTCATTGGTGGAGGCGTGAGCAACGAGGCTGGCGTCTTCGTCATACCCTATGAAAAGCGGACAGGCGGCAATATGCCGGGATTGCAACCTTCTGTTCTTGTCCGGGTATCATACGTGGGCTATAAGACCGCCTATCACCTATGTCACAAAGAGGAAGTGGTAACCATTCAGATAAAGCCGGAATCTCAA
>JAEEGF011858729.1_pt1 | contig 19786 bp, 17 predicted proteins | sample 9134171 | NCBI WGS metagenome assembly JAEEGF01 (sample SAMN16246542, study PRJNA631951) | gut metagenome | biome: gut microbiome; feature: rumen; material: AP-attached | host: Bos | place: Iran: Karaj | collected 2018-10
GCGCCGGTCGCCATCGGGAATTGCAAGCAACTCCCATGCTGCCCCTCGACTTGCATGTGTTAAGCCTGTAGCTAGCGTTCATCCTGAGCCAGGATCAAACTCTCCATTGTAAAAATGTCTTTGATATGTAGTCCCTGCCAAAAGGCAGGAAACATGTTGTCTGTCCCAGGACGGTTCCGTAATCTAAGAAAAAAAATGAATCTAACGGTTCGTTTACCCAAATGCCACCCATAATAAAACAGGCGGCACCTGCTTCTTGTACTACTACTTCTCTGTCTATGTAAATCTGTTCAAAGAACTAATGCTTATTGAAGAGCGAGCGACAACCACAAACCCAAGCACTTGGGTTACGCAGGAATTAGTCTCTCATAATACACTTATTAGGCGTTATCCTCAAAAGCGAGTGCAAAGGTAGTCATTTTTCCGGAAACTCCAAAACTTTTCCGTGTTTTTTTTCGAAAAATATAAAAGTTTTCTGATTTTCGAACAAAATTGAGCAGTACACCTATTTTATTATATAGGAGTTTAGGAGATTGGGAGTTCACAGCCCCCTACTCTGCCTCGACAGCTATCTGCTCATCATCGTCTTAATCCCATTCATAGAGAATACTCAACGGGATGGCAAACTATTCCCTAATATTCAAGGATGTCGCCCGGCTGACAATCTAAGGCTTTACAGATAGCCTCCAGGGTGGAGAAACGGATGGCTTTGGCTTTTCCAGTCTTGAGGATGGAGAGAGTCAGCATATATACATAAATATAACTCACAAAAATACAACAAAAAAAGCGCAACGCGGATTTGTACAATTGGAATATTCTTGTTATTTTTGCATTCCGATATCTTTCAATCACTGAAACCATGAATATTACCTATATTTCAAAAGACAAAAGAGGCGAACACTTCCAGCGCATTCCGCTGGAGCAATTCGCAGAGGAAGTACGCTCACAAAAATACCTGTCGGCGATTGAGGTGGTCAATCTCTATTACCCGGGCGCCAACGACAGCCGCAATGCACGCGGCGACATCGACCTGCTCACGGGCCGACTGCCGCAGGTGTGCTTCGCCGCCGAATGGGAGAACCGCCGCGGAGAGCGTATCGCCAAGAACGTCAACCGCCTGGTGCTGCTCGAAATCAACCATCTGCGCGACCAGCTGCTAGCCACCGAGGTGCGCCGCATGGCCGCACAGCTGCCCTACACCTGCCTCACCTTCCTAACACCCGACGGTCGCGGCGTGGGCATCGTGTGCAAATACACCGAGCGTTCACCGCAACCCTCAGACAGCACCGTCACCACCGAAGCCGAAGAGCGCCTGCTGGCAGCCGCCTACGCTCGCCTTTCCTATATCTACAGCTCACAGCTGGCCGTCACCGTGGACGCCAAGGAGCCCACGCTCGCTGCCAGTTGCCTGATTACGGTGGATGCCGACCTCTACTACAACCCCGACGCCGAGCCGTTCCGCACCACAGCCGACAACAATCTGACGCCCCAGGCCATCGCCGACCAGCAGAGCGTGAGCGACTACATGCTGTCCGAACAGCTCGACGACGAACGCACGGGCTGGCGCCGCCGCTACTACGCCTCTCTGGAGGCAGCTCAGGAGGAATGCCGCGCCATGAAAGATGACGACGACTACGTGGAAGCCGTGCTCACCCGCCTGGCCCACGGCCTCTGCCAGATGGGCGTTCCCGAAGACTACGGCGTGAAGGTGACCAGCTATAACCCTATCTACAACGCCGACCGCACGCTCATAGAGGAAATCTTCCGCACGCAATACAACGAAACCACCTTCGGCTCGGCACCGAAGAAACACCTGAAGCAAAGCCAGCTGCTCACCTACAAGACCGAGCAGTTCATCAGCCGCCACTATCTGATGCGCAAGAACGTGATGACCGGCGTAGCACAGTTCTGCGAACGCGACGGCTACACCTTCGCCTTCCGCGACCTCACCCCCGAAGCCTTCAACACCATGTCGATACGCGCCCTGAAGGCCGGACTCGAATCATGGGACAAAGACCTGCGCCGCTACGTGGACTCCACGCTCATCCCGCAATACGACCCTGTGGCCGACTATCTCTACCACCTGCCCCGATGGGACGGCAAAGACCGCGTCAGCGAATTCGCGCGTCGCGTGCATACCAAGGATGCCCATTGGGCCGACGATTTCCACGTGTGGATGCTTTCGATGGTAGCCCACTGGCTGGGCAAGGACCGCCGCCACGGCAATGCCATCGTGCCGCTCATCATCGGACGGCAAGGCGGAGGCAAATCGTCGTTTGCCGAAATCATCCTTCCGCCTGAACTCAACGACTATTACGACGACCGCCTGTCGATGAAGAACGACAACGACGTCAGCATGGCCCTCTCGCGCTTTGCCCTGATCAACATCGATGAGTTCGACGCCCTCTCCATGGCCAAGCATCCGCTGCTGAAGTACATCCTCTCCAAGCACGACGTCAAGTTCCGCCCACCCTACGGAAAGGTCATCGTGCAACGCCGCCGCTACGCCTCCTTCCTGGCCACCACCAACAACATCCGCCCCCTAACCGACCCCACCGGCTCGCGCCGTTTCCTCTGCACCCAGGCCGACGACATCGACGCCACGCCGAACGTTCCCTACCGTCAGCTCTATGCCCAGCTGATGGCCGAGCTCAACGAGGGCCGCCGCTACTGGTTCAACGACGAAGAGAATGCCCGCATCCAGCAGCAGAACGCCCGCTATCAGCGCGTGGCCGACTTCGAGACCATGATTCGCCAGACATTCCTCCCGCCCCAGCGTATCGCCGCGGCTCCCCAATCCCCGATCATGCCGCTCGCCGACATCATCGACCTCCTGGAGCGCCGCTACCCCACTTTCCGCCGCACCCGAGGCATCAACGAGCGCCTGGGCCGCGTGCTCACCCAGATGGGGTATGAGAAAATACGTCAGACTGAGGGCTATGCCTATCGCATAGAAAAAAATTAATTGAAAAAACATACATCATACATAAAAAGCCAGGAAAGCCCTTTAAACAAAGGCTCTATCGGCAATGTATGTTTGTTGAAAACATACATAAACCTACATTCATTCACGAATGTAGGTTTATGTAGTTTATAGACCACTCACTTCTGATTATTCCACGCATACCGTCTCATGGGCGAAACTAATGGTTTTCATTAGGAAAACTGTTAGTTTTTATAGGAAAAACTATTAGTTTCTGACTTTGAAACCAGAGAAACTAAACTACGCAGCAATGTATGTTTATGTACGTTTAAAACAAACATACATACGCTAGACTACCTGTAAACAAAGGATATTTGAAGGTTTTTATGTATGATGTATGTTTTTCTTCATAATTAATTAGAAAAGTATGGTTGCCAGAGTATCTCAAACTATTTACATGTTCTAATATATTTTGCGTTACAGGAGATATTACAGATTGTTTCGTTTGTTGCCTCGAAATGAAATACTGCATTTATATCCTGTATGGCGGTAAAGGGAAACATATCCTGAAAATATCCTAAAATGTTGCATTTGGTGGCACGAACCTATTGTTGTTTAAAACTGATTTATTATCTTTGTAGTCAGAATTTGGTAAATCCGAACAAGCAAACTCAATAACAAAGCATTAAAATGAAGAATCCATATATATCACAGGTTCTTTCTATCCAGGAAGAGGTCAAGAAGCAACTTCCCTATGGTCTTGAGACTACAGGAGAATTGATGTTGGAGTTTATGAGCAGGAGCAAGGATGAACAGCAGAGAGATACTGCTGCATTCATCAAGGCTTCTAAGAAATTGCCGGAAATAGTAATGGTTTTCGATTTCGCCATGTCTTTACTAAAACACGATGTCATTCCTATTCGTGAATCCATTTATGACACAGGCATTGATGGAATAAAAGAGCTGAACGACTATTGGGCAGATAAGTATGGAATAGATGAAAACCATAAAGGCAATGCTAAAACATACAATTTCTTCAATTGGGCGATTCTAAGATTACCTGCGAAAGAGGAAATGAAGAAATTTGGACTAATTTATTAATTTATGGCTAAAATACCAATATTAAATAGTATAGATGTTATTAGTAAGCAATACCCAACAGGTGAGACTCCTGTGTTGGTAATGTGTTCGGATATGAATTTGTACATTTGTAAGTATATCCGTAACTCGGTTTCTGCTCAGAAATTGGCGTGTGAACTTATTGGCTCTAAATTGGCTACATCATGGGAACTGAATGCACCACCAGTTTCATTTGTAAATATCAAATCTGAGCATTGGTCTAAAAGTTACATAACTCCTAAGGTAATGACTACTATGTTAGGAAGCAAATACCTTACCTCAGTTGATTACGTGCTACCATCGACATTCGACAAATTGGCTAAGACATCAGCGATGCTAAAACATTTGCTGAAAATAGCATTATTTGATTTCTGGGTAGCAAACGAAGACAGAAATGAAAACAATTCAAACCTGCTTTACGATGTAATCACTAAGACGTTTGTCCCGATAGATTTTGGCTGCATACTGAACAATGCAGACTTCCAATCCTCGATGATGCAGTTAACAACTACAGATACCATCATCAATTCGTCATTATTCAAATATTTGACAGAAGGAAATGCCTCTCAAACTATTCAGAAACATATCACCAACCTAAAAGGAACATACGTTAACTATGTCAGTCAATGTCAAATGCAAATAGATGACATCGCTAATAATCTACCTTCAGATTGGAATATTCCAACAAGTCTTGTAACAAATAAACTACTCCAGTTATTCGAACCAGGATGGACTGAAGCCGTTTGGAGTAATTTTGAAGAATGTTTAAACGATAATCTTTAAGAAGTATGAACAAACTAAGATATAGCATCATATATGCAGTCATCCGTCCAGAGATTTCAGAACAGATTAGCGTCGGTCTTATCTTTGTTGATGGTGACAAGGTTGATATGCGTTATTCGAGCGAGAAGCTAAAAGCCTTACAAGGCTTGTTCCCAGAGGAAAGCTACAATTTCATTTCACGAGTCATCCGTTCTATGGGTCGCAGACAGGCAGAATACACCGCCGATACGATTGACTACCTGACACGCTATTCCAACAACATGATATCAATGTCCCCATTACAGTCTATGGACATTACGCCTACCGAGCAAAACAAGGACAAACTCTATCGAAACTATGTGTATGGAGGAAACTAATACGGGAAATATGGTATGCCACAAGAGAAAAAACAAACCAATAAGGTTACTTTGACAACCTCTGACGGTAAGGCGGTAGAGGCTTTTGCCCCTGTAATTGTGTCTGCAAGCAGGGCAACCGATATTCCGGCGTTTTACACCGAATGGTTCTTCAAACGTTTGGATGAAGGTTATTCGGTCTGGAAGAATCCATTCAACGGTGTGTCGTCATACGTGGCATACCAGAATACGCGCTTCATCGTCTTTTGGTCCAAGAATCCCTTCCCCCTGCTCCAGCACTTAGACGAACTTGAAAGACGAAACATCGGCTGCTATATTCAGTACACGCTGAATGACTACGAGGCCGAAGGGCTGGAAAAAAACGTTCCTCCACTTCCCTTCAGAATTGACACGTTCAAGAAGTTGGTAGCTCGGTTGGGCAAAGGACGTGTCATCTGGCGTTTTGACCCTATGTTGCTGACAGACGATATTACGATTGACTGCTTATTAGAGAAAGTAGAGCGTATAGGCGACCAGTTAGTGGGCTATACGGAAAAGTTGGTCTTTAGCTTCGCTGACATCCTGAGCTATCGGAAAGTGAAAGCCAATCTCGAGAAAAGCCACATCCCTTATCACGAATGGACGGAGCCGCAGATGCTGGAATTTGCTGAACGCCTTGCTGCTCTCAACAAGAAGTGGGGCTATACCTTGGCCACCTGTGGCGAAAAGATAGACTTAAAGCATTTTGGCATCGTGAAGAATCGTTGCGTAGATGATGAGCTTATCATCCGTATCGCTTACGAAGACAAAGCCCTCATGGACTTCCTGAAAGTCACCATCCATCCCATGCCCGTTGCCGATCTCTTTGACAACGCCGCCCCACTTTCACCCGATGCCATCATCCTCCCAAACGGCACCTACGCCACGCACGGTGACAACCGTGATAAGGGCCAGCGCCAGTTCTGCGGCTGCATCAAGAGCAAAGACATAGGCGAGTATAACACCTGCCCCCATCTTTGTGAATATTGCTATGCGAATGCAAGTAAGGAGGCGGCCATTGTCAATTGGAAGCGACATTTAATGAATAAAGATTCAGAAACTATAACAGGACAATAAGGAATATGAGAAATTCACCTATAGATGAATATGATGATGTGATTTGGTCTATAAAGAACATCTCATTCAATAAAATAAGGGCAATTGCTAATGATTTCGTCTCTGAATTGACAGAAAATGAGAAAGATGAATTGTGGAAAATATTAAAGCGAGGGATAGCACTCCTGAGAACAGACGCAGAGTTGAAATACTATTTATATGCATACGGTAAGATGCATCAACAGAAAATGAACGTTGCGCTATCTCATTTTTCTTGGGAAGACTTTGAAAACAAACGAATACAGATTGTGGATTGGGGATGTGGCCAGGCATTAGCAACCATCTGCTTTTTTGATTATTTGAAAAAGAAAGATATTAAATGTGAAATAGACAAGATTGTTCTGATTGAGCCTTCTAATGAAGCATTAGAACGGGCAACGATTCATGTCTGTGCCTATGATGATTATGTATGGGAGGAAACAGATATTGAGACTATAAACAAATGTATTGATCAAGTAAACCTTACAGAAATCGAGTCAAATGCAGATTTGACTATACACTTTTTCGCTAACGTGTTAGATATTCCGAATATAAATCTAAGTAGACTTGCAAGAATAGTCAAGAAAACGTCAGACAATGAGACATTTGTCATCTGCATGGGACCTAATAACAACTTCAATAAGCGGATAGATGAATTCTTTTCATATTTTCACAATTTCGAACTTCTATACGAAGATGAGCATGACGTGACAAACGAATACGACTATACTGCGAAGTATTGTATATTCGCATTGAATAAGAAAAAAGACTATTTTGATTACGATGATAATATGACCGTAAATGAATTCTTTGAACGGCACAATGTAGATAAGAAACTTTTTATAATAAAGACAAAAACAAATGACAACGGGGAAAAATTTAAAGTTGTAGGATTCGCTAACGGTAAGAAAGATAAAGACGGACATGTTGCATACACCTACTTTGTCTTGTCACGAAAAATCGAGTTTGATAGTAATGTGGAAATCAAGAGCTATTTAAAGGCTCACAAAAAAGATGTTCGACTTGTCGAACCACCAACAGGGTATCGTTATGGTATACTTTTTGTTGAAACAGAATTTGAAGAATGGGATGAATTGTGATACAAAAGAGAATAAGTTCTATCTTATGCAAACACAGAAAGTCAATATAGTAATAACCTTATTTGTATCAAGACCAAATTGAATGGCGATATGGAGAATTTAGATTTACTTGTAAAAGAACTCTGCAAACTCCCAGACGAAACGGGATGGGTGGAGTTTAAGCATAACAATGATGAGCCGCACATGATTGGTGAGGACATCAGTGCATTGGATACTATCTGATAAATGCGTAACGTTATAGAGATATGGACAAGAGTGACATAAGGAAACTGTTACAAAAGGGCGAGCGGTTGACACTGGAGGCTAAACTGGCTAAAACAGATGTGCCTAAGTCGGTTTGGATGAGTTACTCAGCTTTCGCAAATACGATGGGCGGAACAATTCTGTTGGGCGTTTTGAGGATTTGAAGGAGAAAGACCCGTCAAAGAGGTTTCGGATAGAAGGTGTTGATGATGCCGAAAAGATTCGTAAAGACTTCTGGAATACCATCAACAGTAATAAGGTGAGCGACAATATTCTGTCGGATAGTGATGTGGAAGTGATAGATGTGGATGGTAAGCATGTTGTATGTATTCATGTGCCGATGGCAGACTGGCATGTAAAACCTGTCTATCTGAATGAGAATGTATATAAGAATACGTACAAACGTAACCATGAGGGAGACTACCATTGCACGGAACAACAGGTGAGGGCAATGATTCGTGACTCCTACGAGGGAGGAAACGACGGAGCTCTGATGGAGCATTACGACATGGATGATGTTGATCCTGACACGCTGCGTAGATACCGTACATTGTTTCAATTCAGGAATGAGGGACATGTATGGAATGAAGTGGATGACAAGACCTTCCTTAGGAACCTTGGTGGCTATATCGTTGACCGTGAGACAGGCAAAGAGGGATTGACGATGGCAGGCCTGATGATGTTTGGCAAGGGACTGTCGATACAAGAGCGATTTGCAAACTTCAGGATGGACTATATTGAATTCTGCAATCTGATAGGTGAAGAGCGTTATAGTGACCGATTAACCTACGATGGACGATGGGAGAACAACTTGTATCAGTTCTTTAGTCGCGTGATTCCCAAAGTGACTTTCGATCTTCCACGTCCATTCCGCATGGAAGGTATTCAGCGAATAGATGACACGCCCCTGCATAAAGCAGTGCGTGAGGCATTTACGAACGCTATTATCCATGCTGATATTATGCAGGAGGCGGGGGTGCTGCGGATTGAGAAGCATGAAGACCGACTGGTTTTCCGCAATCCTGGGTTGTTGATGCTGCCCCTGAAGGACATCTATGAGGGCGGCGTATCAAAAGCCCGTAACCCCAAGATGCAGAATATGCTAAGGATGATTGGCTATGGTGAGAACCTCGGATCTGGCTTCCCAATGATACTTAGTGCTTGGAAAGAGGCTGGTTGGGGTGAGCCTATTTTGGACAACCGCTTGGATGTGGATGAGGTCGCCTTGGTGCTCCCCATTAAACGAATAAAGGGCAGTGCCCCCAAAAGTGCCCCCAAAAGTGCCCTCCAAAACAGAAAAAGTGGCCCCATAAGTGGCCCCAAAAGTGGCCCCATAAGTGGCCCCAAAAATGGCCCCAAAAATGGCCCCAAAAACAGAAAAAGTGACCCCAAAAAATTGTCGCCGCAAGAACGGCTTGATATGATTATAGCTATTATCAAAAATAACCCGCGAATTACTCGTAAGGATATTGAAGATATGCTTGGTGTAGGGCATACTACCATACAAAATGACCTCCGTATTTTGAAAGAACAATATGGTGTACACTACGAAGGCCCCAGCAAAACTGGCAAATGGGTTATACATAAATGAAATAGTAATAAATCACCACTCGTAGCCGGTATCCTCACGGTCGAATGTCAGATTCCCTTTCCAACCGCAATTGCGGGCCGTTTCCTCGATGACTTTCAGCACAGACGGAGTGATAGCCTTTTCGCCTCTCCGGTATTTGTAATAGGCCGTTCTATTCAGATTCTGCTCCAGGGCGTGGCGAATGGCCTTGGCCTTCGGTTCGGGGATTTCTTCGTAGAAACGGGTCATTCCGTAATAGACGGTCACCTTCTCCCGCTGGCGGAACATGTTGCAGCTGCCGTCGCGGGTCATGGGGTTGCGCGGATTGATAATGGTGAGCGTGCTGGTATCGCTCGGCGCATACTGCCCCACCAGCCAACGGAGGCATTCCTCATGTCGCGGACAATGGTCAGCCAGACATACGAGATAGCTATCTGCCTTATTTTTGAAAAGTTCCTGTTCGTTCATCTTTTTGATTAAGTTCCGAAATCTGAATACAAAAATACAGCTTTCATTTGGATCAGCCAAATTTGAGGCCAGGAAAAGAATAAAATCTGCTTAACTCCTTCGTTTGTCGGCAAAAATGATGTCTCTGCGGCATCACATCTTACGTTATAATTCATAAAAAAAACGAAAAATATGCCACTGACGACAACTGGTGTCCGATTTTTTTATATCTTTGCCATGCCCTAAAACACATACAAGGCATAATATGGAGAATCAAGAATACGAAAAACAGATAGAAGAACTGAAGCGAAGAGTGGACGTGCTTCAGCGAACTAACCTGGAACTGGTGAATCGTAATTTGCAGCTCGGACAGCAAATCGACGCCTACTACGATGTGCGCCGACGGATACAGATGCTCAAAGACCTCGTGATCAGGCACAAAGAACTGATGCGCCAGGCCGATTTGCGCGACGACGACGAACTGATGGCTCTCATGGAAGCCCGTCTGGAAGAAGATTTCCCGCACGAGAACCCGGATTTCGGGCTGAAAGAACTGGCCGAATTCCTGGGTACTTCGCAGACCCGTCTCATCGACCTGTTCCGCCGTTCGCCTATCCACAAGACTGCAGCCGACTATCTGGACTACATGCGACTGCTCCGTTCGCTGTATTACCTGCAAAGCAAACCCCAGTGGGGCATTGCAGCATGTGCCCAGGAAGCAGGATTCACCGTTATCCGCACCTACAACCGCAAGTTCCAGGATGCCCTCGGCATGACTCCTCACGACTTCCGTGAACTCATTGAGGCAGGCAGGGAACAAGGTAAGCAGCAAGACATCTGACAAAAAGTCCGTTAAATAAACAAAGAAGGAAGTGCCACTCGCAGGCGGCACTTCCTTCTTTGTTGTTCTCCCAATCTTTTTCTATTATTTCAAATCCCGTACCTGTCGGACCATCATCGTCCAATAGGTATGGACGAACTCGCCGCTTGAGGAGGGGGCGTTCGTTGAAAGAATTGGGCTCGTTCGTTGAAAATTATTGCCCGGAAACCGTTTTTCGGCTATCTTTGCACCCGAAAGCAATAATCTAAAATAAATATGAAAAGGATTTTAATACTAATGACTGTCATGACGGCTATGCTGACGGCACAGGCCGACGACACCACCTATTCTTATCTGGTCTTTGAAACTGCCGACGGGACAAAGACCTCGGTTCCGGTTTCTTCGCTCACCATCAGCGTCAGCGGCACTACGCTGAAAGCAGGGTCGCAGACGTTCGACCTCAACACGCTGAGCAAGATGTACTTCTCGAACGAGGGTGCGCCAACGGGCATCCAGTCGGTAACGGCAAATCAGATCGGCGACGATGCCGAAATCTACGACCTGCAAGGCCGGCGGGTGAACAGGAGCCAGACGAGGCAGGGCACCTATATTGTGAAGACGCAGAACGGAACCTTCAAAGTGAACATGAAATGAAAAAGACGCTTGCAACCCTTACGGCCCTCTTGCTGACGATAGCAGCTGGGGCACAGACGCTGAACGTGACGGTGGGCAACGTGGTATATCAGTTCCCTGCCTCGCAGACGGGCGAGATGACCTACACCAACGGCACCACGCTGACCATTATGGGCAAGACTTTCACGCTGGGCAACGTGAGCGCGATGACGGTCGTCAACACCACGGTAACCGACAACCTTGTGAAAGTGGAATACGGCAGCACGGAGGCAAAGGTCTATGTGGCGGGCAATGTGGCACAGTATGTGGAGCCCACGGTCAGCGGCGCCCACGTCACCATTGCGCAGAGCAATACCGATGCCGTTGACGACGACGAGATAACCTACCAGCTCGCAGGTTCCACGGCCGACGGTTCGCTGACGCTCGCAGGTTCCTACAAGTGTACGGTATCGCTGGCAGGCATCAACCTGACCAATCCCGGCGGGGCTGCCATCAACATCACTAACTCGAAGCGCATACAGATAAGCGCCAAAAAGGGAACCGTGAACACACTGGCCGACGGCACGGGCGGATCACAGAAAGCCTGCATCTATAGCAAAGGACAGATTCAGCTGCAGGGCAACGGCACGCTGAACGTCACGGGCAACACCAAGCACGCCATCAAGAGCGCTTCCTACATCTCCATCAAGAACCTGACACTTAACATTACTTCGGCAGCCGGCGACGGCATCAGCTGCGAGGAATATTTCCAGATGAAGAGCGGCACGGTGAGCATCAGCGGCACAGCCGACGACGGCATACAGTGCGACCTGGGCGGCACCACGCCGACGGGCATCACCGAAGACCATGAAGACGAAGACACAGGTAACATATATATAGAAGGTGGGACGCTGAACATCACCGCCGATGCCATGGCCTCGAAATGCGTGAAAAGCGAGGGCAGCATCAGCGTGAGCGGCGGCACCATCGAACTGAATGCCAACGGTGCCATCGACCTGAGCGACCTGAGCGACCCGTCGTATGCAACAGGCTTCAAGGCCGACGGCGACTTCACGCAGAGTGGCGGCACCATTACCATCAATGTGACAGGCGGAGCCGGACGCGGCATCAGCGCCGACGGAACGCTGACCACCACTGCCGACAACACGGGCTCGCTGACCGTCACCAATACGGGCGCCACCTATTCGGCCAAGAGCGATGGAACGAACAGCGCCTACCACTGCACGGCAAAAGGACTGAAGGGCGGCAACGTGACGCTGAACGGAGGTACGGTGACCGTCACCATGAGCGGTGCTGCCGCCAAGGGCGTCAAGGCCGACAACGACGACAATGCCGGCGGCAATATGACCATCACGGGCGGCATCATCAACGTGACCACCTCGGGAGCAGGAATGTACGACTATACCGAAAGCGACTCGAAGGGCAGCGGCTGCCTGAAGTCAGACAACAACATGACCATCAGCGGCGGAACGCTCACACTGAAAAGCACCGGCACCGGCGGCAAGTGCATCAAGGCCGACGGCACGCTGACCATCACGGGCGGCGACATTACGGCCACAACAACCGGCGGAACCTTCACGGCTAACAATAGCAAGGCACAGCCCAAGGCCATCAAGAGCAACGGCAACATGACCATTGCGGGCGGCAACGTCTCAGCAACATCGAGCGGCCACGAGGCCATCGAGACCAAGGGCACACTGACCATCGACGATGGAACGGTCTATGCCTTCAGTTCGGCCGACGACGCTATCAACTCGGCAAGTCACATGTATCTGAACGGCGGCACCGTCACAGCGGTATCGAACAAGAACGATGCCATCGACAGCAACGGCAACATGACCATCACCGGCGGCACCATCATCGCTTGCGGCGGAAGTGCTCCCGAATGCGGACTCGACGCGGCCGAACGCTACAGTCTCTATATCAAGGGAGGCACCGTGCTGGCCATCGGAGCCAACAACAACAGCGTCACCTCCACCACCGGTTCACAGTGCCTAGTCAGCACCAACGCCACGGTATCGGCAGGCAGTCAGGTGCAGTTGTCGAACGGTTCAACTACCCTTGCCTCGTTCACCGTCCCGACGGGTTACTCGCCCTCGAGTGGCGGCGGCAGAGGACCGGGCGGAGGTCCTGGTGGCGGTGGCAGCTCAGGATTCAGCATCCTGGTCAGCTGTCCGGGCATGACTACTGGCAGCAATTATTCGCTCACAGTGGGTTCGACGGTGAAATCGTGCAAGGCAAGCACCAGCTTTTCCGGCATGTAACCAGCTGACACAGCAGGCTCGAACGTGCCAAAGACGGCTTGAAAGCGTTAATGTTCCCAAAATAGGATGCTAATTCATTTATTATTTGTAATTTTGTGCTCAGAAGTCAAATCGTGGCATGCTATTTGCCGTTGACAAGATGATTACACATTATTAATATAATAAGAATATGAAAGAAAGAGATCTGTACAAATTCGACGGCAGCTGGCCCAAGGAAAATGAAATGACCGACCAGAGAGGCATTGCCGTCTCGCAGAGTACGTTTGCCGCTCTGATGCGCAAGGTATATACCTGGATGGCACTGGCACTGGTTATCACAGGATTCACGGCTTATGGCGTGGCCCATAGTCCGGCACTGATGGCGATGATTTTCGGTAACCAGATTCTGTTCTGGGGCCTCATCATCGCTGAGCTTGCACTGGTGTTTATCGTCTCGGGAATGATTAACCGGCTGTCGCTGGCCACGGCCACGCTGCTGTTCATCCTCTATTCGATTATCAACGGCGCAACGCTGTCGATGATTTTCGTTGCCTTTAGCACGGCTGTGATTGCCAAGACATTCTTCATCACGGCAGGCATGTTTGCCGCCATGTCGGTGTTCGGCTACGTCACCAAGCGCGACCTCTCGGGCATCGGGCGCATCCTGTTCATGGCGCTCATCGGCATCATCATTGCCACCATTGTGAACCTTTTCGTGAAGAGTTCCGGTTTCGACCTCATCATCAGCTATCTCGGCGTGGCCATCTTTGTTGGACTGACCGCCTGGGACACCCAGAAAATCAAGCAGATGCTGCTGATGGCCGACGGCATGGACGAGAGCGTGCAGAAGATTGCGCTGATGGGAGCATTGAGCCTGTATCTCGACTTTATCAACCTCTTCCTCTATCTGCTGCGCATCTTCGGCAATAGGGACTAAGTACAACTTTACACCCCGTCGGGGGTAGCTGTTTTTCTGCGAAGCACTGAACATCAGGAGATTCCCCTCCGCAATTCGGTGCTTCGCAGTATTTTTATGTATTCATTTTGACAGATAAAGTTATAATTTATGCAAAAATTAAGAGAAAAAGTTTGGCTATATGCATTTGTTTGTATAATTTTGCAGCCGTTATAGAATAAATATACCTAGGATGAAAGTAAAAAACAGCAGAATGGAGGCTCTGAAAATGCTTATTTCGAGCATGGAGCTAGGGTCGCAGGAAGAAGTGCTGCGCGCATTGGAGAAAGAAGGATTCAAGCTGACTCAGGCCACACTGAGCCGCGACTTGAAGCAGCTGAAGGTGGCCAAGGCCGCCTCGATGAACGGAAAATATGTGTATGTGCTTCCCAACGAGACGATGTATAAGCGTGTGAGCACACCCCGTTCTGCCCTCGAGATGTTGCAGACGAGCGGTTTCGTGAGCATCAATTTCTCAGGAAACATGGGTGTCATCCGTACGCGCCCCGGCTATGCCAGCTCGATAGCCTATAACATCGACAACAGCGACATCCCCCAGATTATCGGAACCATTGCCGGCGACGACACCATTTTCATCGTCATCAAGCAAGGGGTTAGCCCCGAGGACGTCAAGGACAGCCTCGAGCGCGTCATTCCGAACATCAGATAATAACACGGCGGTGTCTGTTCAGGACACCGCAAATCTCAACAACATATACTCTGGACAAACAATAAGAGAAATGGAACAGATAAAAGTCATGGTGGCCGACGCTTCTCACGAGAAGTATGTCGACACCATACTTGACACGATTACCGCTGCCGCAAAAGTGCGCGGCACGGGAATTGCCAAGCGTACACATGAATATGTGGCTACGAAGATGAAGGAAGCCAAGGCCGTGATTGCCCTTGACGGTGAGAAATTTGCCGGGTTCAGCTACATCGAGACCTGGGGCAACAAGCAGTATGTCACCACATCGGGACTCATCGTTCACCCCGACTACCGCGGACTGGGACTGGCCAAGCGCATCAAGGACATGACCTTCACGCTGGCCCGCATCCGATGGCCCAAGGCCAAGATATTCTCGCTGACCAGCGGAGCTGCCGTCATGCAGATGAACACCCAGCTGGGCTACAAGCCCGTCACCTTTGCCGAACTGACCGACGACGAGGCTTTCTGGCGCGGATGCGAGGGCTGTGTGAACGTGGACGTGCTGAAACGCACCGGCCGCAAATACTGCATCTGCACGGGAATGCTCTTCGACCCGAAGGAACATCTTCCGGCACAGATTCCCGACGAGGTGATAGAAAGAATCAAGAAAATAGACAATCAAGAATAAAAACAACAGATATTATGGCAGAAAAGAAAAAAGTGGTGGTGGCTTTCTCGGGGGGACTCGACACCAGCTACACCGTGATGAAACTGAAGAACGACGGCTACGACGTCTATGCAGCCTGTGCCAACACGGGCGGTTTCAGTGCAGAACAGTTAAAGAAGAACGAAGAAAACGCCTATAAGCTGGGCGCCAAGGAATACGTCACGCTCGACGTGACACAGGAGTACTACGAGAAATCGCTGAAATACATGATTTTCGGCAATGTGCTGCGCAACAACTGCTACCCCATCTCGGTGAGCAGCGAGCGCATCTTCCAGGCCATCGCCATCGCCCGCTATGCCAAGCAGATTGGTGCCGACGCCATTGCACACGGCTCTACGGGTGCCGGCAACGACCAGATACGTTTCGACATGACCTTCCTGGTGATGGCTCCCGGCGTGGAGATTATCACGCTGACGCGCGACCACGCACTCAGCCGCAAGGAAGAGGTGGACTATCTGAACGAGAACGGATTCTTTGCCGACTTCACCAAACTGAAGTATTCCTACAACGTGGGCATCTGGGGAACCAGCATCTGCGGCGGCGAGATTCTCGACCCCACGCAGGGACTGCCCGAAGAGGCTTACCTGAAGCACGTCACCAACCAGCAGCCTTCGCAGCTGAAAATCACGTTCGAGAAAGGTGAGATCGTGGCTGTGAACGGCGAAAAGTTCGACGACAAGATTGCCGCCATCCAGAAGATTGAAGAGATTGGCGCGTCATACGCCATCGGCCGCGACTGCAACGTAGGCGATACCATCATCGGCATCAAGGGTCGCGTGGCCTTCGAGGCTGCCGCCCCGAAACTGATTATCGAGGCCCACCGCCTGCTGGAGAAGTCAACGTTGTCGAAATGGCAGCAGTACTGGAAAGACCAGGTGGCCAACTGGTACGGCATGTTCCTGCACGAGAGCCAGTATCTGGAGCCTGTGATGCCCGACATGGAGGCCATGCTCACCTCGTCGCAGCGCAACGTGACGGGTACTGCCATCCTGGAGCTCCGTCCCTACGGATTCCAGACCGTCGGCGTTGACTCCGAGAACGACCTCACCAAGAGCAAGCTCGGCGAATACGGAGAGATGCAGCACGGCTGGACTTCCGACGAGGCCAAGGGCTTCATCAAGGTATCCAGCACTCCGCTCCGCGTTTACTACGGAATACATCCGGACGAGAAGAGATAAAAGACCCACCCCCGCCCTCCCTAGAGGGAGGGGGCAATTACCTTAAGCCTAGAATAATATGGATAATATAAAGCAGAAAGTATCTACTCCCCTCCACCATAGGGAGGGGCTGGGGGGTGGGTCTCCGATTAGGGTGGGGGTTTTAGGCGCTGCCGGCTACACCGGTGGCGAACTGATCCGCCTGCTGCTGAATCACCCCGCGGCTGAGATTGTCTTTGCCAATTCCGAGAGCAATGCTGGCAATCTGGTCAGCGACGTTCACGAAGGACTCATCGGCGATACCGACCTGAGGTTCACTTCAGAGATGCCCTTTGACCAAGTCGACGTCGTCTTCTTCTGTTTCGGCCACGGCAAGAGTGAGCAGTTCCTCCGGGAACATGAGATTCCCGCCAATGTGAAGATTATCGACATGGCTCAGGATTTCCGTATAAAAGGCGACCACGACTTCGTCTATGGTCTGCCCGAGATACACAAGGCTGCTACGGCAAAGGCCATGAACGTGGCCAATCCCGGATGCTTTGCCACCTGCATCCAGCTGGGACTGCTGCCTGCCGCCAAGATGGGACTCATCAACGACGACGTGGCCGTGAACGGTATCACGGGAAGCACAGGAGCAGGACAGAAACCCGGCGCCACCACCCATTTCTCGTGGCGCAACAACAATTTCAGCGTCTATAAACTCTTTACCCACCAGCATCTGCACGAGATTTGTCAGAGCCTCAACGAGGTGAAGCCCGCAGAAGCATCGCATATCACATCTCCCCTAGAAGACACAGAGGGCTGCTCCATCGACTTTATCCCCTATCGCGGCGATTTCGCTCGCGGCATCTTCGTCACCGAAGTCATCAAGACCGAGAAGCCCCTGGATGACATCGTGGCATTCTATAAAGACTTCTACAAAGATGCCGCCTTCACCCACTACAGCGACAAGGCACTCGACCTGAAACAAGTGGTGAACACCAACAAATGTCTGGTGCATTGCGAGAAGTTCGGCAACAAGCTCATCGTCACCTCCATCATCGACAATCTGCTGAAGGGTGCCGTGGGCCAGGCCGTGCAGAACATGAATATCATGTTCGGACTGCCCGAAGACGCCGGGCTGCGCCTGAAAGCAAGCGCATTCTAAGACTATCAAAATCCCCGACAAATTCCTTGCAACAATACGGAGCAAAGTAGCTCGGGATTGATGGATTTTGGTGGTATGTTTGGCTTCCGATGAGCAGAAAACAGGGTTCCATTGGGCAAATAATAGGGATTTAAACTTCAAATAATAGGCTTTTGAAGTTCAAAAGATAATCGTTTGAAGTCAAAATAAAAGGCTTTTAGACTGTGATTGGGGCCTAATCACAGTCTAAAAGCCTTTCATTTAAAGTTCGGAAGATTATAAAAGGAAGTCCGGAAGCGGAAGTATTCACCCAAAATCCTCATTATCAGTAACTTGCGGATAATGGCTCAAAACTCGCATATTTGCCTGCCATCATGCGTTTGGTGACTTCCGCGCGATTCTCAGCGCACCAAAATTCAGAAATTTCTTGACGCTTCTTCGGCTTGCTATCGCAAGCATTTGGCAAACATGCAGTGCAAAGATAATGCTGAACCGCCCAATGAGTTTGGACGGAAAAGACTTACATGAGTATGAAACTGTAGTGATACGGCTTGTTGCCATCAATGGTGTATTGGGGTAACGTGCGCTGGCCCCAAGTGTCTACACCTCCCACGCCGTGGATATTCAGGTCGATGTTCAGGTTGACGAAACGCCCGCGGTTGATTTCGTTGGGATGACGCACATTCAGGTCTTCTTCGCCGTAGTCCCAAGCGCGGATGCAAAGAGGATCGTTTCCTTCGATACGCAGTTTCTGCTCAGGGGAAGAGATTTCAAACCAGCGTATGTCGCAGCGGTTGCCATTGTCCTGCGGTCTCACGTATTCTGTCTCATATTCGGAAAGGGGCATCTCGTAGATGCCCAAGAAGGCAGAGCGTTTGCGGTCAGGATAGTTTTCCCAGGGCCCGCGGCCGTAGTATTTTATTTGTTTGAAATCGGCAGGCAGCCGCATGCGCATACCGAATTTTGGAATCAACGGGATATCGGCGGCTTTTGGCTGATAGTCCATATCCACCTTGATACGGCCGTCTGAATTGACGGCATAGGTCAGCGTGAGATCAGCACCAACGGGCAGCGCCATCTCAACTATTACCCGATTTCCCTCGACACGAATAGACTTGACGCTACGCTTCTGGGCAGCATCGCGCCACACCGCCAGACGTTCGGCAAAATGGGCGGCTTGCTGGTTATCGTTCTCCGGTTTCCAGAAATAGGGTTCCAGGGGAGCCTGAAGCATCTGCCGGCCGTCAACAATCCACGAAGTGAGGGCTCCTGTGGCATCGATGGTCACGGAACCGTTTTTAGTAGAATAGACTATGCCGGCGGCAGTATTCTTCGGTTTGGAGTCGTTTCCACCTAAGGCAGACCAAAACACATGGGGCTTCAAGACGAACTGCTCGCGGGCTACGGTAAATCCCTCTTCTGCCCAAGGCGTAGTCTGTCGGAGACGGGCATAGACATTCAGAATCAATTCCGGTTCGTTATAGGGAAAATAGGGATAGGGAATCTCGAACTTGTTCCCCTTCACCCTTGCCAGTTCGCCAGAGATGAGTTCGCCGTTGTGATACACCTCACAATAGTATTCGTATTGGTCGATACCGGTGAAGTAATCACGATTGATGATGCAGATACTGTCTCCTTCTTGAACGAACTGCAAAGGCTGATAGACATACTGCACCTCATAGTAGTGGGGATGCGGCGTGCGGTCGGGTGCCAACAGTCCGTTGATGCAGAAAGCCCCCAAGTTAGGCTTATCGCCGAAGTCGCCGCCGTAGAGAAATGCAGGGTGATGAGAGGCGAGAGAAGAGTCTCCTTACGGAGTCAC
>JAEEGF012260841.1_pt1 | contig 19784 bp, 24 predicted proteins | sample 9134171 | NCBI WGS metagenome assembly JAEEGF01 (sample SAMN16246542, study PRJNA631951) | gut metagenome | biome: gut microbiome; feature: rumen; material: AP-attached | host: Bos | place: Iran: Karaj | collected 2018-10
CTCTTCCGCTCAACCAATGCTTCAGCAGAAGCCCTGAATACCAAAATCAAGGCATTCAGGGCTCAACTTAGAGGTATTATTGATCTTAAGTTCTTCCTCTTCAGACTAACCAGAATATATGCGTAAATCGTTCAACTGCTTACAGTTTGTTCCCACGGAAAAATCCCGGTGAGCCTCGATTACGAGGGGTTCGTGTGGCTAAAGGTATGGTTGTTAACCGTTTATGTGCCAGCGCCTGGATGGCCGTGGCAGGGAGATCCCGGGGCAAGGCCCGGGATGAGGAGTGAGGACCGAATCTTGGATGTGGGAACTGTCCGTCCCGTGTGCGAAAAGGGGCCTAAACGCACACCGGAGCCCAAAACAGGCCGTCCCGTGTGCGAAAAGGGGCCTAAACGCACACCGGAGCCCAAAACAGACCGTCCCGTGTGCAAAACACCCCCTAAACGCACACCCGAACGGGGAGATTCCGGGGCAGAGCCCGGGATGAGGGGCGTGAGGCGCGGGGGTGTGGGAGTGAGGTGCTGGGGGCGGGGTGTAAAAATCCAACAACGGATTTGGTAGAGACCAATTGTATGATTTTTACAATTTGACTTTGCGTAAAAAAGAAGGCGGTTTTCTTTGCACTAAGTAAAAAATTGCTTCTGGCCCCTTGTACTTTGTGTTTTCTTGCTATAACTTAGTCTTGAGAAATTTTTAGTTATGGAACTCAAAGACGCAATTCGTAACAGGCATTCGGTCCGTAAGTACAAGGACCAGCCCATTGATGAGGCCACGGCAGACGCTCTCAAGAAGACCATCGAGCGTTGCAATGAGGAGAGTGGACTCAATATCCAGCTGGTGCTGGACGAACCCAAGGCTTTTTCCAACAAGCTCGTCACGTACGGGTCGTTCTCCGGTGTGAGAAACTACCTGGTGATGGCCGGTCCCAAGGGCCCTGAGTGGGAAGAGAAGATTGGGTACTACGGTGAGAAGATTGTCATCTTTGCACAGACCATAGATCTCAATTCCTGCTGGGTGGGCCTTACTTATAAGAAGGTACCCGGTGCCTATACTCTCCGGGAGGGAGATGTGGTCCACTGCGTGATTGCTATAGGATACGGCGCAGAGCAGGGAAAACAGCATCCTATGAAGTCCTTGGACCGTTTCTTTGAGGCCCCCGGTGGCATCCCTGAATGGTTTGTGGACGGTCTGGAGGCCGCTCTACTGGCACCTACGGCCGTGAACCAGCAGAAGTTCAAGTTCATTCTCCACCCCGATAACAAGGTGGAGGCCAAGGCCTTCTCGTCCCTGTGGGGTTACACCCATATTGACCTGGGCATTGCCAAGTACCACTTTGAGCTAGCCGCCGGTAAGGAGAATTTTGAGTGGCTATAACCGCTGGCACTTAACCTAATCTTATCAAAGATATACGTAAACAGACCCCCTCCGCGCAAGAGGGGGTCCGTATGTATAATCTAACTATTGAGTAGTGTGGGGTTGGATGATTCGATAATCTGGATAACCATTCTCACCTGAATCATCCAGCTCGGCCGATATGATAAAGCGCATCACTTCCTTTCCAGGTCTTCTTCGGAGAATCTCCAACCTCCATCGGAGAGTCTATGACAACGCCATGCTTCTATCGCATGATAATAAAGTCTACTTGTACTTCTGATGAGCACGATTACTCGGCTCGAACAAAGAAAGTCCTATTGTTCAGTTCAGAACCATAGGTTAGTCCATAGAATGATCCTCCCTTGGTGTCACAATACGACAATGCATAAAAAGTGTCGTCAGGATGCTCTGCCTCATAGGCTTGCTGCTCAATGATTACATGTGCAGGGAGGATGGTATTGATATCAAGTGGATATCTAGTCTCCATCCATTCAAAACCATTCCCAAAATTATGTAATGTGATGGTCTTTATAATGCCATTATCACGGATGAATAACTTGTTATCCCCGTCATCATTTACCGCTCCCATAATAGATGCATTCTTGTACATGGCGCGCACGAGGTCAATAGAAGAACTCATATCATACCACCAAACGGAGCGATTGAAACTAGAATGGGAACAAGTCAATAGTGTTCCGTCATCCGCAATGACTATATCATAAATCAGATGTTCATAAGCATCCTTCCCGTCTGAATATGGGGCAGAACAATGGAACTCATACTGCTTATTATCAAGTCCGTTCCTAGAGAACTCTATTACATAATCATTATCGCTAAGATACTCCTCATCTTCAATACCGGTTCCAAGGTATGCTTTTAAGATCTTCCTAGGCATCCCATAGATGAAATCATTGACATCATACATCTTCTCGGTAATCGACCATTTGCCATTGTTGTACATGGCTTTATTAGTCAACCCCTCTTTGTCGATAAAAACAATATCCGTGACAATGTTCTTAAAATCGTTCCATTGATAAGCGTCAGTCACTGTAACGTCAGGATACCGATTGTTGAAATCGCAGGTAACTTCTCGAGAAATTGTTTGGAAGGGATCTCTGGTATATGGAGCCTCCTTCTCGCAGGAAAAAAATAGCAGTGTCGCGAAGGCACAAATAAGCAAATCAATCTTCTTCATAATCATGCCCAAATAACTATATCTAGTGGCTTGGCAATAGGGTGGTTGCCAAAAAGCCTGCAAAGATACCTCTTTAAAATGAAGAAACAAAGAAAATGCCACAAAACTACAACGAATATCATGAAATACTTAGACGGGGTTCACCGAATGCTTACCTTCAGAGATGTCCTCTGACTCGATGGCTTCAGATTCTACTGACACCTGGTTGCCTTCTTGAGTTGTATATACGGCACTTTGACAGACGACTCCCTCTGATTGGATTACGGTGACTTCTACGACCGGGGATTCATAGAAGTCCTTTCTTGTTAGTTCCATTCTTTGAATGCACTTACTTATTTGCGAGGACCAGGATACGTACTTTTAGGGTAGAAAGTGTCATAAATGAATTAAAATTGCGTAGATTTGTGCTGTTATGGAAAAATACTACAGACATTTCCGGAACGGCAAGATCTACCGTTTTGTGACGTATGCCACGCTGGAGGCAACGGGCGAGGAGGCCGTGGTGTACCAGGCTATGTACGGTGACCACCGGTTCTGGATCCGTACCAAGACCAATTTCTTTGAGGAGGTGGAGCACCAAGGCGCCACCGTACCCCGTTTTATACCGGTCCCGGAGGCCGAAGCCCTGAGCCTATGCGAGTAGTTGTGCAGAGAGTATTGTCCGCTTCCGTGAGTATTGGGGGAGCGGTAAAGAGCGCCATAGGCCCGGGTCTGCTGGTGCTGCTGGGCGTGGGCCACGAGGACACGCAGGAAGACCTGGACTGGCTGGTGAAGAAGGTGGCCGGGCTCCGCATTTTCAACGATGAGGCCGGGGTGATGAACCGCAGTGTGGTAGAGGTAGGGGGAGAGGCCCTGGTGGTGAGTCAGTTCACCCTGATGGCCTCCACCAAGAAGGGGAATCGGCCCTCTTATATTGGCGCCGCCGGACACGAAAAGGCCGTGCCTATGTACGAAGCCTTCTGCGAAGCCCTTTCTGCCGCCATCGGCCGTCCCGTTGGAACAGGAGAGTTTGGGGCCGATATGCAGGTATCCCTGGTTAACGACGGTCCCGTAACCATTTGTATAGACACTAAAAACAAGGAATGAAAAAGATAGACAATGGCTCGGAGGCGGAGCTTCGCGTAGCGCGATACAGCAGCCTCTTTAAGAATGTAGATGATGCTATTAAGCAGGCAGAAGTGGGTGTAGATATGCTCCTGGATCAGTGGGAGAATATCTGCACGCTCAACGATTACCTGGATTCGGGAGAATGGCAGGCCGATTTTGAAGCCGACGAAAGGGGAGAGATTAGCAAGGACGTTCCCCGCGGAGTGCTGTCTGAGGACGGCCTGTATAACGTATTGGACCGTTTACAGGACGTGCTGGGGCAGATGAAGAATATTGTGGATCACGTTCAGATTCCCACCGAAGAGGAAGACTTGTAGCAGGCTCTGACCAGCAGTGCCGTTAGCACCAGACCCAGGACGAAGGAGACTATGGAGGCTTCGGCCCCAAAGGCACCTCCGGAGATGAGGTCCGGTCCGCTGGGTATGGCCTTGTACCAGGTGGTTCCGGCGTCGGTTCCCGATACGGCAAAGCCCAGGATATTGCCCTGTACGTAGTTCCAGGTCCAATGGATGCCTATGGGAATCCACAGCGATCCGGACCATTTGTAAATCATACCAAACAGGAGGCCGGCCTCTACAGAGATGGAGATGCTGGACCAGACGGATCCATTGTCGTTGGTAAGGTGGGCAAAGCCAAAGACAAAGGCCGAAACCAAAAGAGCCGGCCACATACCCCACCGCTTGTCAATCCACTTGAAGAGCACGCCGCGGAAGATGATTTCCTCACCCACGGCTACGCCAAAGAACGACAGGAAGGCTATGAGCTGGGACTGGCTGTCCCAGGTGAACTTTTCAAAAGAGACGCAGCCGCAGAGGTAGATGATGCCCGCCACCACCAGCAGATACACGGCGCCAAAGGACAGGCCCGTGAGCAGGTCCGTGAAGGCCCGGCGGCGAACCACGTCCGGAGCCCACTCCTTCTCAATCCAGTATGTGAAGACCACGTAGAGCCCCAGAATGGTCAGGGGAGGAAAGATGTAGGCCATAATGGCCTGCTTCACGGCTATCTGGAAGCCGTCAATGACTCCGTATCCCAAAAAGGCCAGAATGCCGGACACGATAAACATTAGAATCCATTTCCAGAGAGGGGCGGTCTTGATATTCATAGCAGGTCTTTGTTTGACAACACAAATGTAATCATTATATTTGTATCTGTTGAATTCAATGAAGAGGTTTTTGGTCATATCCCTTGGGCTTATGCTCGCGGCTGCCGCGCAGTCGTGTGCACAGGATTCCCTGTCCCTGAGCCTGGTGAGCCATAACCTCATTACGGACCTGGTGGGTAATGGCCAGTACTCCGGCATTACCTATCTGGGCGGTACCCACTACGCCGTGGTGCACGACAAACTGGGCTGCGGAGGCATTGTGTTCTTTGACATCCACTTCCGCGAAGACGGCACCGTAGCGTTTGCCGCCAAGAACGTGCCCCCGGGAACGGAAGGTGCCGGCATAGACTCCGAGGGCATAGCTTATGTCCCCTCCACCCGCACCCTCTTTGTAAGCGCCGAGGCCGACCAATCCATCCGCGAATATGACCTCAAGGGCTATCCAACGGGCCGAAAGATCAACGTTCCGGCCGATTTAGGGGTAGACAACATTACCCCCAACCTGGGTTTCGAAGCCCTTACCTACAACGCCCAGACCCATCTTTTCTGGACCGTCACGGAAGGACCGCTGCAGAGCGACGGCGGCAATCTCCTCCGCCTCCAGAGCTTTAGAGAAGACCTGGAGCCTGCCGCCCGCTATCAGTACGTGATGGATGAGCCGGAAGCTATGGCCGAAGGGGCCGAAGCCTACGTGCACGGCGTCCCGGCCCTGGCCGCCCTGCCCGACGGCCGTCTCCTAGTGCTGGAGCGGGAAGTGTACGTGCCGGCCGGCGGCATTGGAGACAAACTCAGCGGGGCTTTTACCACTGCCAAAATCTATGTGGTAAAGCCGGTGCCGGGTAAAGACAAGCCCCTCCGCAAGAAGCTGGTGAAGCAGTTCCGGACATCGGCCCTCTCCTTCTATGCCAACTATGAGGGAATGTGTCTGGGCCCCGTGCTGCCCGACGGCCGCCAGTCCCTCCTCCTCATTCCGGACAGCCAGAACGGCTCCGGAGGTCTTACCCAAGAATACCTTAGAGTTTACGCGATAGAATGAAAAAGAAGAACATCACCCCCGAAGAACTGGTTCAGTACCAGGAGCATTACTCGGAAGACGCCTTCTGGGATAAAGTGAAGCTCTTGGCGGGGAAGGCCGGTTCCAAGCTCATTTACCACGCGTTGGTGTTGTACTATACGCTTATGGATCCCAATACTCCTATGCGGTACAAGGCCATCATTGCCGGTGCCCTGGGCTATTTCATCCTGCCCGTAGACCTGATGCCGGACTTCCTCCCCTTCGCCGGTCTGGCCGACGACTGGGCTGCCCTCGTTGCTGCCCTGTCGTATGTGGTATCGGCCATTAATCCCCAAAATAAAGCCAAGGCCAAAGAGAAAGTGGAGGCCTGGTTCCCCTTTGCTAAAACGGACGACGAATGAAAACCATTGGCAACATTTTCTGGCTCCTGTTTGGAGGCATTATCATTGCCGTAATTTATTATGTAGTGGGGCTTCTGATGTGCCTCACTCTCATTGGAATTCCCTTTGGGATTCAGCTGTTCAAGATGGGCACGTACTCCCTGTGGCCCTTTGGACACGAGCTGGTGTACGGCCCGCAGGAGCCGGGATGCATCACTCTGTTTATGGATGTGCTCTGGATTATGTTGGGCTGGTGGGAGATTGCCATCCTGCACTGCGTCTTCGGCCTGTTTTTCCTTATCACCATTGTGGGAATTCCCTTTGGCATCCAGCACTTCAAGATGGCCTTTGCCTCTCTGATCCCGTTTGGAAAAGAGATCCGGTAGGCTTTTCGTAATTCAAAAAGATTTTATACCTTTGCAGTGGGAAAGTCTTGTACGACCAGCTCCCTCTGAACTCCCCCAGGACGGGAACGTAGCAAGGGTAGGAGGTTGTAGCGGTGCGATACAAGGGGCTTTCCCTTTTTTTATTTCTTTCCGGGGCTTTTTCCCTCGAAAATAAAGTAAAAAACCAGATGATAGCAGTATACACCATTACTTCCGGACTGCACGACGAGCAGTCGGTGTCCCAGTTAAGCGACGCCTTCCTTTCCGAGGTATTCCCTGACGGAGGCTTTGAGTTCAAGGGCTCCCACTTCGCAGACTATGGCACTCACAGCCTGGATCTCATCTATGTGAGAACCGGCGGGGCCGAAGGCATCTTCAAGCAGCTGCTGCCCGAGATGCTGGCCCGGGGCATCGAGCGGTACTACCTGCTCACGTCCGGCAAGAGCAACTCGCTGGCGGCTTCTTTGGAAATCCTGTCCTACCTGCGCCAGCAGGGCCTCAAGGGCGAGGTGCTTCACGGCAACGCAGGCTACCTGCAGCACCGCATCCAGGTGCTGAACACGGTGGCGGAAGCCCGCAAAAAGCTGCAGGGCACCCGCATCGGGGTCATTGGACAGCCTTCGGACTGGCTCATCGCCAGCCAGGCCGACCCCACGGCCCTGATGGACCGGCTGGGCTTACGCCTGGTGGAAGTTCCTATGGAGGAACTCCTCAACGAGATTGCCAGGGCCCCCAAGGACGACGCTCCGGCAGAGGAACAGATGGCCCCCAACGTGCGGGCCTCGTACCCGGGCGCCACTCAGATTTATCACGCCCTGGAAGTACTGGTAAAGAAATACGAACTGGGGGCCTTTACCCTCAGGTGTTTTGACCTCCTCACCGCCGTGGGCAATACCGGCTGCCTGGCCTTGGCCTCCTTCAATTCAGATGGGATCCCGGCCTCCTGTGAAGGAGATGTCCCGGCCCTGCTGTCCATGATGATAGCCCAGGCCCTTATCGGCCAGACCGGCTTCCAGGCCAATCCTTCCCGCATCGACGCCCAGACGGGAGAAATGCTCTTTGCCCACTGCACCGTGCCGTTCAATATGGTTACGGACTGGCAGTACGACACCCACTTCGAGTCCGGCATCGGCGTGGGCATCCACGGCCATCTGCCCGAAGGCCCGGTAACCGTCTTCAAGGTGTCCGGCAAGCTGGACCGCCACTTCGCGGCGGAAGGCGAGCTCCTTTACAACCAGTACGAAGACCATCTCTGCCGCACCCAGGTGGTGCTTAAACTGCAGCCGGAAGACGCCAGGTACTTCCTGACCCATCCCATCGGCAATCACCATATCATTCTCACCGGTCACTGCAAAGAGCTGTTGGAGGAGCTGCTGTAATGGAACATCTGCTGGAAGAACACGGCGTAAAGGTTACGCCCAACCGCCTGCTGGTAGCCAAGGCACTGGCCGGCGCCGGCCGTCCGCTCTCCCTGATGGAGCTGGAGGCCCTGCTGGAAACCATTGACAAGAGTGCCATCTTCCGCACGCTGACGGCCTTCAAGGAGGCCCACCTGGTCCACGTTCTGGAAAACAGCGGAGACGGCGTACGCTACGAGCTCTGTCACAGCCACCACGAGGGCCACGACGACGACCTCCACGTACACTTCTACTGCACCAAATGCCGCCGCACTTTTTGCCTGGAAGACACACCGGTGCCTCCGGTAAAAGTGCCGGATGGATATGAAGTGGAAAGTATGAGCTATCTGCTCAAGGGCGTTTGCCCGGATTGTTCCAAATAACTACTCTTCGTCGTCTGTCTTTGCGAAGGGGAACCAAACCTCCACCTTCTCTTTGGCCTTTTCCTTGTTTTCGGGCGTAACGGCCGTTGCCACATACGTGACGGCGGCAATGAGAGCGGCCCAGTCGTCGGCCAGGCCGGCGAAGGGGAGGAAATCCGGCATCAGGTCTATGGGGAGAATGAAATAGCCCAATGCTCCGGCAATGATGGTCTTGTACCGCAGGGGCGTCTTAGGGTCCATCAGCGTGTAGTACAACACAAGGGCATAGTAGATGACCTTGGAACCGGCTTTGCCCGCCAGGAGCTTCACCTTATCCCAGAAGGCGTCTTCTGAGTAATGCTCCTGGTACTGAACCAGCTCTTCCGGGGTCATGTTTTTCTTTTTCATAGCTACAAATATAATGAATACATTTGTGTTCTCAAACAAAGACAGGCTAAAGGCCTCTAGTGTCCATACAGATGGTCACCGGGCCGTCGTTGACCAGGGCCACTTGCATATCGGCCCCAAATTCGCCGGTACCCACAGGGCGTCCGATGGCTTCGGAGAGGGCCGAGCAGAAAGCCTCATACATAGGCACGGCTTTCTCGTGACCGGCAGCGCCTATATAGGAGGGCCGATTCCCCTTTTTGGTAGAAGCCATAAGCGTAAACTGACTCACCACAAGGGCCTCTCCGCCCACATCCACCACGCTGCGGTTCATCACGCCGGCCTCGTCGTCAAAGATGCGCAGGCCGGCCACCTTCTTCACCAGCCAGTCCAGGTCTTCCTGCGTATCCTCGTGGCCCACGCCCAAGAGCACCAGCAGCCCGGGGCCGATGGCGCTCTTCACAGTCCCGCCAATGCTGACGGAAGCGGACGACACTCTCTGTACGACAGCTCGCATTAGAACCACTTGAAGTTTTCCTTGCCGGCAGCCAGTTCAAAGTTGTATTTGGCAATGCCCAGGTCAATGTGCGTATAACCGATGAAGGACGGCAAGGCCTTGGCTTCCACCCGGTTATCGGGATGGAGGATGAACTTGAACTTCTGCTGATTTACGGCCGTAGGGGCCAGGACAGCGGCCTCCAGGCCATCCACAAACCACTCGGGGATGCCGCCGGGAGCCTCAAAGAAGCGGTCCAGGGACTTCATCGGATGCTGTCGGCCTTGTTCGGCGCCGTAGCCGATGGCTATCACACAGTGAATGACATCTCCCTCGCGGAGAGTAAAGGCGCCGGGGACCTTCTTATAAGTAAGGCCCACCCAGCAGGTATTGAGATCGATGGTCTGGGCAAAGATGACAATCTTCTCCCCGTAATACCCAATCTTCTCTTCCCACTCGGGGCCCTTGGGACCGGCCATCACCAGGTAGTTCCTCACACCGGAAAAACTACCGTACGTGATCAGTTTGTTCGAAAAAGCCTTGGGTTCGTCCAGCACCAGCTGGATATTGAGTCCACTTTCCTCGTTGCAGCGCTCGATGGTCTTCTTGAGAGCGTCTGCCGTAGCCTCATCAATGGGCTGATCCGTGTAACGACGGACCGAATGTCTGCTACGAATTGCGTCTTTAAGTTCCATGTCAAAAAATTCTTTCAACCCGAAGTTATACAAATAATCCACCACGGGCAATACGATTAAGTAAAGTTTTGACGCAGGGTCAAGAAAAGCACTTCAATTTTTAACGGAAAGTCAATTTGTAAAAATCTTACAAAACTCTTTTGCTGGAAATTGACAAAAATTCTTTGTTGCCCATCATACGCCGTATGCCGGAAAATCAACAGAATTTGCGTACATTTGCCTTTGCAAGCCAATATGTCACCGTTCCATCTAATAACCGGTCTCACAGACCTCCTGTCGCAACTCCCGGACCTTGGGGCCTGGGGCTTGTGGGGGCTGTTTATCGGCACGCTCCTGGCAGCGACGGTGGTTCCTTTCAGCGCCGATGTCCTCTATGTCACGATGCTGCAAATGACGTCCAATCCTTGGGCCTGCCTGGCGGTGGCTTCGCTCGGGAACTGGCTGGGATGTCTCACCACCTTCGGCCTGGGCAGGCTGGGGCGGTGGGACTGGATTGAAAAGCTCTTCAAAGTGGACCGTGCCAAGTTGGAGAAGCAGAAAGTCTACATAGACCGATACGGTATCTGGCTGGCCCTTTTCAGCTGGCTTCCCTTTGTAGGAGACCTTCTCACCCTTGCGCTGGGCTTCTATAAGACCAACCCTTGGCTCACCGCTCTCCTGCTCCTCGTGGGCCGGTTCCTCCGCTTTTTCGTCTGGAACCTTGTCCTGGGGGCCGTATAGGACTAACGTACCACCTGGGTAAACACAGGGGCCTTCCCGTCTTCAACCAGCACGTAAACGGTAATCTCGGATGGACTGAACTGAGGCACGCCTTCGCGGGGCAGGTTCTCGGCCGTGAACTTGTACTCGGTACCACCGGGAACGGGGCGGCAGGCTACCATAGTGGCCTTGGCCTGGATCATAGGATAATCTCCCACGGCGGCATCAAAGAGAGCGGCCTGCTCTTCGGAAACGACTTCCTGCTCCGGGAACTCCTCCAGCGGAGTGAACTCACCCTTGATATAGCCATTGGACTTGAGGAAATAATCTACCTCTGCCGGGACGGCGTCCATACGGGCGGCACGCACGCCATAGCCGGGCAGCACGGTGGCATTGGGCTCCTTGACGGCCAGTTCGGCCGCACTGGTCTGCAGACCGCCGCTGCCGAAGGTGCAGAACGGGACCAGTTTCTTACCGGCGAAGTCTACCCTCTCCACAAGGCCGGCCATAGGCAGGGAGATGGTGCCGTACCAGACCGGATAGCCCAGGAAGATGATATCATACTGGGAAAGGTCTGCCTTGATGGGCTCGAGTTCGGGGAAAATGCCTTTGGCACGCTCTTCTCCGGCGCGGTTGACAGTCTCCTGATAGGTACCGTCATAGGGTTTTACGCACAGGACTTCCTCTATGTCGGCTCCAAGCGCCTTCTGGATTTCCTGGGCAACCGTACGGGTATGATCCGTCTGGGAATAATAGAGTACCAGCACCTTGGGGGTCTTGGGCCCGCAGGCGGAGAACAGCAGAGTGGCCATTGCGGCAAGAATAAGAGTTCGTTTCATATAATTGCTTGATTTGGTTGTTTATTCGTCCATCGTGAGGCTGTCGAAGATGAAGGGCAGGATGTCGTCCACCTTCTGGAACTTGCGGATACGCTTGCTGCCCACCAGGATAATCTGGATGGGACGGCCGAATTTCCTCTGGTACTGGGCCATCACCTGACGGCAGGAACCGCAGGGAGAAGCCGGGCTTTCACAGAGGACGCCGTGGTCGCTGCCGGCTATGGCCAGCGTGACCATAGGCGTATCGGGATAATTGGCACCGGCGGCAAACATAGCGGTACGCTCTGCGCACAGACCGGAAGGATAGGCTACGTTTTCCTGATTGGCGCCCTTGACTATGGTACCGTCTGCCAGCAGCAGGGCTGCACCTACCTGGAAATGGGAGAAGGGGGAATACGATCCCTTCTGGGCATCCAGGGCCTCGGCTATCAGTTTCTGGTCAACGGGATCCATCTCTTCGGGGGAAGAGAACTCCTCGTAGTTTATGGTAAATTGAACTTGTGCCATTATTGAACTCTTTTTATTTACTACCCAGGGTTGCCACCATCACGGCTTTGATGGTGTGCAAACGGTTTTCGGCCTCGTCAAAGACGATGCTCTGGGGGCCTTCAAATACATCTTCGGTTACTTCTACGCCATCCAGGCCGAATTTCTCGTACACTTCCCTGCCCACCTTGGTTTCCAGGTTGTGATAGGCCGGGAGGCAGTGCATGAACTTGCAGTTGGGGTTGCCGGTGGCGGCCATCAGTTCCGCATTCACCTGGTAGGGCTTCAGAAGCTTGATGCGCTCGGCCCAGACCTCGGCCGGTTCTCCCATAGAAACCCAGACATCGGTGATGAGGAAATCGCAGCCCTTGACACCGGACTTGACATCATCCGTGATAGTGATGCGGGCTCCGGTTTGAGCGGCAACAGCCTGGCACTCGGAAACCAGTTCGGCGGCCGGCTGCAGGGCCTTGGGAGCCACAATGCGCACGTCCATACCCATCTTGGCGCCGCCCACCAGCAGAGAGTTGCCCATATTGTAGCGGGCATCACCCAGGTAGGCGTAACTCACCTTGTTCAGAGGCTTGTCAATATGCTCCTGCATAGTGAGGAAATCGGCCAAAATCTGAGTGGGATGGAACTCGTTGGTGAGGCCGTTCCAGACGGGAACGCCGGCGTACTGCGCCAGTTCTTCCACGATGCTCTGGCCAAAGCCGCGGTACTCGATGCCGTCAAACATCCGGCCCAGCACGCGGGCCGTGTCTTTCATACTCTCCTTGATGCCAATCTGGCTTCCGGTAGGGCCCAGGTACGTGACGTGGGCACCTTGGTCGTGCGCGGCCACCTCGAACGAGCAGCGCGTACGGGTAGAGGTCTTTTCAAATATGAGGGCAATGTTCTTGCCTTTGAGGCGCTGGACCTCGGTCCCGGCCTTCTTGGCGCGCTTGAGTTCCGCTGCCAGGTCCAGGAAATACTGAATCTCCTGCGGGGTAAAGTCCAACAGTTTGAGGAAATGTCGGTTGTGTAAGTCTACGGTCATAGTTCAGTCTCTTCTTAGCGGGAGGGTAGAACAGCGCAGCAGGCCGCCCATCTTGGAGATTTCCCGGTACGGGACGGTTTCTACGGTGATGCCCCACGCCTCTCGGAGGTGTTTGTTCAAACGGGTAAAGTGCTCTTCCGTCACCACCACGTCGGGGGCGATGGAGAACACGTTGGTGTTCATATAATACATTTCTTCCCGGGTAATCTCAAAGACATTCTCCGGGCCGAAAAGTTCAATCAGGTGCTCCGCATCCCTGGGGTTCATAAAACCCTGGCGGTAGATAATGGCCTTATCCTTCCCCACCGGCATAAAGGCGCAGTCCAGGTGCAGGATGCCGGCGTAGGGATCCGTATCGCTCTTGAGAAGGTTGAGCGGCACAATCGTGCGCTCCGGGAAGAGCATCCTGAGGTATTCCAAGGCCAGGCGGTTGGTGCGGGCCGTCTTTACGCTGCGGTAATCCGGGAAATCGTACTGGCCCAGGAAGATGTAGTTCTTGTACAGGATCACGTCTCCCCCTTCCACGTGCACGGACTCCGGAAGGTTATAGATGTTCTTGTAATGAATCTGACGATAGATATCTCCGTAGGCGTCAATCTCTTCCTGGCGGTCCGGGATGATGTTGGAGACGATGATGGTGTCTCCGATGACAAAACCCACATCCCGCGAGAATACTTGGTTACAATTGGGAACCAGACAGGGCCGATAGACCTTTACATCATACTTGCGAAGGACGGCTTCAAAGGCGCCCATTTCCTTCACAATATCTTCCTCTTTGGGATAAACGCCCTTCTTGACGGACTCGTACGACTTGCTGTCATAAGTCTGGTCCAATGTGGGGTCCGGGCCGCAGGACTGGGGCAATCCCAGTACCACTTCCCGCAGGCGGGAGGTCTCTGACTCTATATGGAGTTCTATCAAGGACATAAAAGTTTGTAAATATAACAATTATTTCTCAAACTTCCTTTTTAAAAATATTTTGGAAGATTGGGGAAAACGCCGTAACTTTGCCTCAACATGAAGCCCGTAAAAGACGGAATCCTGGTTTGCCTCTCCTTTGCAGATGTGCACGTACACCTGCGAGAGCCCGGTTTCACCGCTAAAGAAACCATTCTGACAGGCACCCAAGCCGCAGCTCGCGGCGGTTACACCCTCGTTTGTCCCATGCCCAACCTCAATCCGGTTCCGGATTCTCCGGAGACCCTGGCCATTGAGCTGGAGGCCATTCGCAAAGACGCCGTGGTAAGGGTGCTCCCCTATTGCTCCATCACAAAGGGCCGAAGAGGCCTGGAACTCGTAGACTTTGCTACCCTCAAGGGCAGTTGCTGCGCCTTTTCGGATGACGGATCCGGCGTCCAGAGCGAAGCCGTGATGCTGGAAGCGATGAAGGCCGCCGCCCGCGAAGGCGTAATCATAGCCGCCCACTGCGAAGACAACTCCCTGCCCGGAGAAGACCCCCGCAGCGAATGGGGCCAGATTGAACGCGACCTGGAGCTCTGCGCCAAGACCGGCTGCCACTACCACGTGTGCCACATCTCCTCCCGCGAGAGCGTCCGCCTCATCCGCGAAGCCAAGGCCCGCGGCGTCAACGTCACCTGCGAGACAGCCCCCCACTACCTCACCCTCTGCAAGGAGGATGTAAAGGATGAAGGCCGATTCCGGATGAATCCCCCCATCCGCAGCGCCGAGGACCGCGAGGCGCTCATCGAGGGCCTGGCCGACGGCACCATCGACGTGATAGCCACCGACCACGCCCCGCACACCGCCGAAGAAAAGAGCCGCGGCTTTGCCGGCAGCGCTATGGGCATCGTGGGCCTGGAGACCTCCTTCCCCGTGCTCTACACCCGCCTGGTCCGCACCGGCCGCATCAGCCTGGAGCGCCTGGTAGACGCTATGAGCACCGCGCCGCGCCGCATCTTCGGCCTGCCTGCCACCCCGCAGGACAGCGTTACCATAGATTTAAACACTCCCTTTATCATAGACAGTTCGCAGTTTGCTTCCATGGGCCATTCCACGCCGTTCGACGGCTGGGAGGTGTATGGCCGCGTGCTGGAAACCCGCCTGGACGGCAGGCCCGTATACCAATGGAAAAACAGCTCTATACAATAACCGAGAACCGCCTGATAGCGGCAGAAACTTACCGGCTGGTCCTTTCCGGAAAGGGAAGGGTAGACGGCGAGTTCGTTCACCTGGAGATTCCCGGATTCTATCTGCGTCGCCCGCTATCTGTATGCGACAGCGAGGAAGGCCGCTTTACGCTGCTCTACAAGACCGTCGGCAAAGGCACAAAAGTGCTGGCCACTCTTCCGGAAGGCACTCAGCTGAGCGTTCTCACCGGACTGGGCAGGGGGTTTGATGCATCGGCCTGCTCCCGCAGCGCGCTGCTGGTGGGCGGAGGCCTGGGCGCCGCTCCCCTCTACCTGCTGGCCAAAGAGCTCAAAAGGCAGGGCAAGAAAGTGACGGTGGTGCTGGGCTTCAACAAGGCCGATGAGATAGTGCTGGCCGATGAGTTCAAAGCCCTATGCGACGGCTTTGCCATAGCCACGCTGGATGGCAGCGTGGGAGTGAAGGGCTTCGTAACCGACGCCATCAAAGGGATGGCCGGTCTGGATTACGATTACTTCTACACCTGCGGCCCTATGATTATGATGAAGGTGGTCTGCGAGGCCCTTTCCGGCCCCGGCGAGGCCTCGCTGGAAGAGCGGATGGGCTGCGGCGCCGGCTTCTGCTACGGCTGCAGCGTCCAGACCCAGAACGGACCGCGCCGCGTCTGCAAAGACGGTCCCGTATTTAAAAAGGAGGAGATTCTATGGTAAAGGACCTTTCGGTAAATCTCTGCGGCAAGAGCCTCAGAAACCCGGTGGTTCCCGCCAGCGGAACCTTCGGCTTCGGCCTGGAACTGGCCGATTCCTTTGACCTCAACGTCCTGGGCGGCATCTCGCTCAAGGGCAGCACGCGCGAAGCCCGTTACGGCAATCCCGTTCCGCGCATTGCCGAGGCCCAGAGCGGTATGCTCAACGCCGTGGGCCTGCAGAATCCCGGCATAGACGTGCTGGTTAACAGCAAGGTCCCGGCCCTCAGAAAGATTTACAACGGCTGCGTCATAGCCAACATCAGCGGCTTCTCCCTGGATGAATACCGCGAGTGCTGCGCCAAGGCCGATACCTGCGAAGGCATAGATATAATAGAAGTCAACATCTCCTGCCCCAACGTGCACAACGGCGGAATGGCTTTCGGAACCAACCCGAACGCCGCCGCAGAGGTAACCAAGGCCGTGCGGGAGGTCTGTTCCCAAAAACCGGTCTTCATCAAGCTCAGTCCCAATGTGACGGATATCGTGGCCATAGCCCGCGCGTGCGAAAACGCCGGAGCCGACGGCCTCACGCTGGTGAACACCTTCCTGGGAATGCGCATTGACATCGCCCGCCGGAAGCCCATCCTGGCCAACACCACCGGCGGCTATTCCGGTGCAGCCATCTTCCCCATCGCCCTCCGGATGGTGTATCAGGTGGCGCACGCCTGCAGCATCCCCGTGATGGGCTGCGGCGGGGTGACATCGGCCCGCGATGTCCTGGAAATGATGATGGCCGGCGCAACAGCCGTCCAGGTAGGGGCCGAAAATCTGCGCAATCCCTTTGCCTGTCCGGAAATCATAGAGGCGTTGCCTTTGGAGATGGAACGGCTGGGCATCCAAGACATCAAAGAGATCATAAAAACGGTATAATGCAAAGAGACGTTATCATAGCCTGCGATTTCAGCAGTAAAGAGGCTTGCCTGAACTTCCTGGACCGATTCTCCGGAAGTCGCAAGCCTTTCGTTAAAATTGGGATGGAGCTTTTTTACGCCGAAGGTCCCGAGATTGTGCGCCAGATCAAGGCCCGTGGTCATAAGATTTTCCTGGACCTCAAGCTGCACGACATCCCCAACACCGTGCGCAAGGCTATGTCCGTTCTGAGCGCCCTGGACGTGGATATGGTCAATGTCCACGCCGCCGGAACCGTGGCTATGATGAAGGCCGCCCTCGAAGGCCTCACCAGGGCCGATGGAACCCGCCCCCTCCTGATAGCCGTAACCCAGCTCACGTCCACCTCCGAGGAAGTGATGCAGAAGGAACTGCTCATCGGAGCCGGCATCAATGAAACCATCGTCCAATATGCCCGCAACGCCAAGGAGGCCGGTCTGGACGGAGTGGTCTGCTCTCCCCTGGAGGCCGCTATGGTCAAGGAGGGTTGCGGCGCCGGTTTCCTCACCGTCACCCCGGGCATCCGCTTTGCCGATGCCGCCGCCGATGACCAGGTGCGCGTTACCACGCCCGCCAAGGCCCGCGAGATAGGCTCCGACTTCATTGTGGTGGGCCGTCCCATCACCGCAGCCGAAGACCCCGTGGCTGCCTACAACCGTTGTTTGGAAGAGTTTTGCAAATAGATATGGAAAAACAGATTGCACACGAACTGCTTAGCATCGGAGCCGTCTTCCTGAGGCCCGAGAATCCTTTTATCTGGGCCAGCGGCATCAAAAGCCCCATTTACTGCGACAACCGGCTCACCCTTTCGGCCCCCTCTACCCGCGACAAGGTGGAAGCCGGCCTGGCCGAACTGGTAAAGAAGTACCACCCGGACTGCGAGATGCTGATGGGCACCTCCACGGCCGGCATTGCCCACGCCGCTATGACCGCCACGCTCCTGAACCTTCCTATGGGTTACGTGCGCTCAGAGGCCAAGACCCACGGCCGTACCAACCGCATCGAGGGTAAGATGGAGCCCGGCACCAAGGTGGTGGTCATTGAGGACCTCATCTCCACCGGCGGCAGTTCCATCGACGTGGTGGAAGCCCTGCGCGAGGCCGGCGCCAACGTGCTGGGCATCGTGAGCATCTTCACCTACGGAATGAAAAAGGGTGTGGAGCGCATCGCCGCCGCAGGCACCGTGAACCATTCCCTCAGCAATCTGGACGCCCTGGTGGACGTAGCCGTAGAAGAAGGTTACATTGCTCCGGAGTGGAAAGACCGCATCCTAAAATTTAGGGACAACCCTTCGGACGAAAGTTGGATCAACAAATAAAGCACCGATATGAAGCACTTAATTGACCCGATGGATCTCACCAAACAGGAGACCGATGAGATCATCACCCTGGCGCAGGACATCATTGCCCACCGTGAGCGCTACCAGGGCAGTATGGCTCACAAGAAACTGGCTACGCTCTTCTACGAACCCAGCACCCGCACCCGTCTGAGCTTTACCTCGGCTATGATGGAACTGGGCGGCCAGGTCCTGGGCTTCTCCAATCCCCAGAACGCTTCCGTCAGCAAGGGCGAAACCGTGCAGGACACTGTCCGCGTGGTGGGCTGCTTTGCAGACATCATTGCTATGCGTCACCCCATCGAGGGCGCCCCGCTGGTGGCCACCGAGGTTTCCCGCGTGCCCATCATCAATGCCGGCGACGGCTCCCACAGCCATCCCACGCAGACCCTCACCGACCTCCTCACCATCAAGCGTGAACTGGGTCACATTGACAACATCACCATCGGATTCTGCGGAGACCTCCGTTTTGGCCGTACGGTGCACTCCCTCATCAAGGCCCTGTCCCGTTACGAGGGCATCAAGGTCATCCTCATCGCTCCCCAGGAGCTCAAGCTGCCGGACTACATCAAGCAGGATGTGTGCGAGCGCACGGGTATCCCCTACCGTGAGGTGGAAACTATGGAAGAGGTGATGCCGGAACTGGACGTGCTCTATATGACCCGCGTGCAGAAGGAGCGTTTCCTGGACGAGGACGAGTTTGACCGCGTCAAGGACAGCTTCGTGCTGGACTGCGCCCGCCTGGCCCACGCCAAGGAGAAGATGGCCGTCCTGCACCCGCTCCCGCGTGTGAACGAGATTCTCACCGAGGTAGACAGCGACCCCCGCGCCGCTTACTTCCGCCAGGTGGAGAACGGCAAGTTTGTCCGCGAGGCCCTCATCGTGAAACTGATGGAGTGGAAGAACGATCCCGAGCACGGTATGCCCGACGAAGAGCCGCCGGTGGTGGATCCCGAACTGCACTGCCCCAACCGCAAGTGCATCTGCAACAACGAGCACGCTCCGCACAAGTTCCGCAAGACGGAAAACGGCGTTCTCAGGTGCTGGTATTGCGATTCCAAGATCAAGTAGTTTCGGAGAGCTCGAGCCAGCGCATTTCAGCCAAATCCAGCTCCTCCTTCAACTCCCCATACCGGGCCGATAAGGCCTGCAACTCCTCCAAGCCAAGTTCTCCTCCCGAGAGCTTGGCTTCTATTTCGGCCTTCTCGGCCTCCAGCTGAGGAAGTTTTTCCTCCAGCGCCTTCAGTTCCTGCTGTTCCTTGTAGGACCGCTTTTTGGCCGCTGTTTTCACCTTAGCCTGCACTTGCACAGGCTTCTGGTCAATCCTCCGGGCTTCTTCGTAGTCCTTGATGAAGGTACGGTACTCCGTGTAGTTGCCCACGAAGTCCTTGACCACACCGTCTCCGCAGAAGACAAAGAGGTGGTCCACCAGGCGGTCCAGGAAATGGCGGTCGTGAGAGACAATTACCAGCGAGCCCTTGTACTCCAGGAGGTATTCTTCCAGGATTTCAAGGGTTACGATATCGAGGTCGTTGGTGGGCTCGTCCAGGATGAGGAAGTTGGGCTGCTGCAACAGGATGGTGAGGAGGTAGAGACGCCTTCTTTCGCCGCCCGAGAGGCGCTCAACGGGGTTGTTGAGCATATCGTGGGTAAAGAGGAAGCGGCCCAAAAGATGGGTGTCGTTCACGGTCTGCAGCACCGTCTGGCCGGGCTTGAAGTGCATTCCGCTCTGGTGGTAGTAGCC
>JAEEGF010353569.1_pt1 | contig 19782 bp, 12 predicted proteins | sample 9134171 | NCBI WGS metagenome assembly JAEEGF01 (sample SAMN16246542, study PRJNA631951) | gut metagenome | biome: gut microbiome; feature: rumen; material: AP-attached | host: Bos | place: Iran: Karaj | collected 2018-10
GTATGATAATACAGGAATTTTGATACGGAGGAATCAGATCGAAATGAAAATCGCGATCATCGGCGGTACCAACATCGAAACGCTCCCGATCCGTTACAAGGAGCAGGCAGTCTCCACGCCTTACGGCGACGTCGTCGTCTTCAAAGGCAAGCTCAAAGAGGGCAACGAAGTCATCTTTTTAAGCCGCCACGGCATCCTGTATGCGCACGATCCGGGCGACATCAATTACCGTGCGAACGTCTATGCGCTGCATCAGATCGGCGTCACCCACGCGATCGGCGTGACCTCGGTCGGCGCCTGCGACTATTCCATGCGGCTCGGCGAATACTGCCTGATCACCGATTTTATGGACTTCACGAAGGGGCGTCCCTCCTCGTTTGAGCGCGAGCATCGCCCCGCGCTGCACACCGGCATGGAGAACGTCTTTTCTGAATCGCTGAACACCATGCTTGAGGAGCTGATCCGTCAGCACGGTTTCCCGTATTCCGGACGTGCTGTCTATGCCTGCCTCGAAGGTCCGCGTTTTGAGACCGCTGCGGAAGCGCGTGCGCTCCGTATGCTCGGCGCGCAGGTCGTGGGTCAGAGCATCGTTCCCGAAGCGCCGCTGTGCCGCGACCTCGGCATCGAATACGCCGCGCTCGGCATGATCACCAACTACAGCACCGGCATGACCGGCGTCGTCAACGACGTGGTGATCGAGCACGTGATGGACGAGAACCGTGAGGATATCTTCACGCTTTGCTTCGACCTGATCCGCCGCATGACCACCTACGCAGACGCATAATCCCACAAAAAAACAGCGCCTCGCTTTTTGCGGGGCGCTTTTCTGTTCTGTGCTCACATGATCCGCAGTTCCTTCCGTTCGCCGTCAAGCGTCCAGCGCAGGACAATGCCGTTGTCCGCATCGACCGTGACGTCGGTCGCGCGCTCCAGAAGATCGCGGACGTATCTGAACTGTTCTTTCTGCGCGTCGGTATAGGTGTTCAGCGCGTCGGAGGTCAGAAGCATGCCGCCCAAAAGTGCGTTGACGGTAAAGAGCTTTTCCTTTTCCTCCGGAAGGAGCTTGCAGTTTCCTTCGCGCAGGAAGAACACGTCGGGATCGCCCATGAACGCGCGTCCGGTGAGCTGACGGCGGAAGGTCGTATCCTCGATCGACTGCTTGGTCGAAACGCGCTCGCGGTGCGTCGCCTGCATGATCTTCGTGTCGTTCCAGTCGAGCCCCACGTCGCAGCCGACGCGGCAGTATTCCACGATGCCGAACGCCGGCCACAGCGGCACGCCGCAGCCCAGGATCTGCTTCCCGCGGCACGCCTTGCGCAGGATGTTCATCGCGCGGCACATGCGCGCCGCTCTCGATTCGGTCTCGGTGCCGAACGGCGCCGCGCCGTAGAGGAAGTCGAGCTTGACGAGATCGAACCCCCATTCGTTCAGCACGCGGTCGAGGAATTTCTGCACGTAAGCGACGACCTCGGGATTGTCGATGTCGAGCGAATAGAATCCGCCCCAGTTCGAGCCGTTCGACCACGGCTTGCCGTCGTGCAGAAGCAGCCAGTTCGGATGCTCCTCCATGATCTTCGACCCCTTCTGACAAACGAAGGGCGCGAGCCAGAGCCCCGCGCGGAAGCCCGCCTCGTGGATCGCGTCGGCGGCGTTTTTCAAACCGTTCGGGAATTTCTTTTCGTCCGGCACCAGCCAGTCGCCGACGGCGGTCTCCCAGCCGTCGTCGATCTGGAAAAGATCTCCGGGACGAAGCAGCGACTTTGCGCCGACGAGGTCGTCCGTGATCGTCGCGTCATTGATGTCCTGATAACGGTTGTACCAGCTCGAATAGCCGAACTGCTTTTTGTCGGTCAGCGGGTGAACGCCCATCGCGGCAAACCACGCGTCGAAAACTTCGCGTTCGGTGCCTTCGGCAATAAACAGGTTAAACGCATGGAATATGCCGGTCGCCTTCATGCCTGCGCAATCACGCTCGATCGAAAGCTCGCCCTTGTTCGCATCGTACCGGAACAGCGTGTAGCCCGGCATCTCGTCCAGCGAGCCGAACAGCAGAAACTTCTTGCCCTCGCGGAAATAGCACCAGGATTCGCCGTGCGTGATTCCCTTCTTATACGGATATTCTACGAAATGATAGTCGCCGTAGCGGTTGATCTGAAACGCCCCGCGCAGAAAACACGGCAAATGCTTCAAACCGCGCGTGCGTCCGGTGCGATCATATTCCGGGCTGTATGTCCAGTTCTGATACCCGTTCATAAAGACGCGCATCGTGTCCGTCGCGGGAATCGCGACCTTTGCCGTGACCTTTTTGAGCCGCGCGTTCCTGAGCGACACCGATACGTTTACGACGCCGTCCGCCTTGACGCGGCCGGTGATCGGCGCGCTCTGTTCCATTGCAACCGTGTAAAAAAGAGTCCGTTCCGCTGCTTCCATGTCGATATTCTCCCCCCGTGATATTGAATTCGATCGAAACCGGAGCCGTCTGTTCCGCAGATACCGTTAAAACGCCTTTGCCTCCGTGTCCGACGGTCTTCACGTACGTACCGGTCATGCCGCCCTCCGCCGTCGCGACGTCCGGCCCGATGAGCGCAAGATCGCCCGAGACCGAAAACCGGACCGGAAGCTGCGCGTACGGGGCGGGATTTCCGTTGCCGTCAAGCATCCGCACGCGAACCGCCGCCGCGTCATACCCGTCGCCCTCTTTTAGATCGGTCGCGCTGACCCTGACCGAAAGATGCAGTTTTTTATTCGGACAGCAGAGCACCGACGCCGCAACGCGATCGCCGTTCAGCGCGTCGAACCGCCATTCGGTCGCCGTTCCGCCCCAGTTGCCGACGTATTTGCCGTACAGTTCCTCGCCGTCCGCCCAGCTGAGGCGATACCGTTTCATGCAGTACAGCATGCGCAGTTTGTCCGCAAGCGGCATTTTGTCGATCCCGTACCTTGCTGCCGCCAGCAGCTCACGGTGCAGCAGCTCTTCCTTCTTTCCGGTGATGCCTTCCTCGCTGATCAGGAGCTGCCCGATGAGATCGTCGATCTTTACCGGCGGATGTCTGAGTCCTTTCCACGGCTCCGGCTTGAAGATTTTGACGAGCTTGTCGTTTTTATACAGCGCGACGCGTTCGGCGTTCGTGAACGCCCAGATCTCTCCGAGCTCGCCCGCCGGATAGTCGCCGATGCACATCGGCGTGCCGAGCTCCAACACCGGCTTTTCGTCGCCCTGGCTTGCGTACGCCGCTGCGGCGAGCTTCGGATTGCGGAATGCGTCCATCACGCCGTGATAGCACACGCGGTCGCCGGAGCCGAAGTCCTTGTGCGTGGGATAATCGAACATGCACCAGCCGAAACAGCCCGCATGCTCCCCCGACGCCATCGCCGCATCGAGCGTTCTTGCATGGCGCAGGGCATGCGTCTGCCGCTTGCTCCACGGATCGAAGGACTTGGTCGGAAACATGTGCCCCGAATGCTCGGAAATCAGGAACGCCTTTTCGGGATCGGGCGTGATCTTATCCTTCCTGCGGATCGGATCGTCGAACGCGAACGGCTTGAAATCGTTGTAGGCGTAGACGTCCTCCAGAAGATTGCTTTTCACGAGATATCGTACGCCGGAGGTCGCGCGCGACGGATCGAGAAAGTGCGCAAGCGCGTTGGTCTTTTCATAGAACGCGTCGTTGTCGCGGCTCTCGTTGATGCGGACGCCCCACAGCACGATCGACGGATGGTTGCGGTACTGCAGCACCATTTCGCGCACGTTGTCGATCGCCTGCTGCTGCCATGCTTCGTCGCCGATGTGCTGCCAGCCGGGGATCTCCGTGAACACCAGAAGCCCGAGCTCGTCGCAGGCGTCGATGAAGTACTGACTTTGCGGATAGTGCGACGTGCGCACCGCGTTGCAGCAAAGCTCCCGCTTCAGAATCCGCGCGTCCTCGCGCTGAAGCCGCTCCGGCGCGGCATAGCCCATGTACGGATACGCCTGATGGCGATCGAGTCCGCGCAGAAACGTGCGTACGCCGTTCAAATAGAAGCCGTCCTTCCTGAACTCCGCGGTGCGGAAGCCGAAGCGCGTCAAAACGACGTCCTGTTCCTGCATGTCGGCATCGTACAGGGTCGTTTCAAGGGTGTAGAGATTCGGCGTATCACAGGTCCACGGCTGCGCGTCCGGCACATGCACGGTCGTCGTCCACACAAAAAGCCCCTCCGGCGCGGCGATCACCGCGTCGGAATACGCATCGGCGTTCTGCGCGATGCACACTCCCGCGCCGTCCAGCACGCGCTGACGGATCACGGACGCTTCGCCCGAAACAGTGCTCTGCACTTTTGCGGTATGCAGGTTCGGCGTTGCAACAAACACGTTTGCAAGGCAGGTATCGTTTCGCACGTCGAGCCAGACGTCGCGGTACAGACCGCCGTAGGTCAGGTAGTCGATGACATAGCCGAACGGCGGAATATCGGGGTTCTCCGTGGAATCCAGCCGCACGGCGAGAAGGTCCGTTCCGTCAAACCGCACGTCATTCGTGATCTCGACGCGAAACGCCGTGTAGCCGGTGCGGTGCGTGATAAGCTCTTTTCCGTTCACATAGACCGTCGCGATATGCGCCGCGCCGTCGAACTGCAGAAAGAGCCGCTTTTCGCGCATCGATTCGTCGAGCGGGAGCGTTCTGCGGTAGCCGTACACGCCCTCGTAATCCTCCGGTCCCGCATAGTGCTGCGGGATCGGACGCGGATTGTGCGGCAGACGGACCGGTTCGCCCTCGCCTTCGCCGAGCCGGAAAGCGTTCGTCCATACCGGTGTGAATTCCCATCCGTCTGAGAGTTTTTTCATCAACACGGACCTCCGATGATTTGATGTATTATTATACCATGTTCCGTGCCCCGAAACAAGGCGAAAAACCCGGAAACACAAAAAACGGACGGAAACCCGTCCGTTTTTTGTTTGATTGTTTTCGGGAATTAACCCTTGACCGCGCCTGCGGTGACGCCCTCTACATAGTACTTCTGCAGGAACATGAACAGCGTAACGATCGGAATCGCAACGATGACGCAGCCCGCAGCGAACTGTGTGAACAGGTTGGTGTCCGGATGCGTACCGAACAGCAGCGAATACAGGCCGACCGAGACGGTCCAGAACTTCGGGTTGTCTGCACCGATGATGACCTTTGCAAAGATGAAGTCCATCCACGGGCCGGTGAAGCTCATCAGCGCCTGATAGATGATGATCGGCTTTGCAAGCGGAAGGATGATCCGCCGGAAGATCTTGAAGTTCGTGCAGCCGTCCAGCTTTGCGGACTCAACGAGCGCATTCGGGATGACGTCGAAGAAGCCCTTCGCGATCTGGAATCCGAGTCCCGCACCGGCGCTGTAGGCAAGAATCAAGCCGATCACCGAATATTCGGGATGCTGCGGATTGCCCGTGAGACCGATGGATTTCAACAGGAAGTAGATCGCGATCATGCTCATGAAGCCCGGGAACAGACCGATGATCATCGTGATGTTCATAAACGGCTTGCGGAGCTTGAACTTCAGCTTGGACATACAGTATGCCACCGACAGAACGAGGAAGGTGGAGATGAGACAGTCGACCACAGCGATGATCAACGTGTTCAGCATCCATCTCGGGAACGCCTTGGGCACGCCGTAATAGGTCGCCGTAAACAGATCGGAGAAGTTTTTGAATCCGTACTGTTTCGGGAAGAAGTTACTGGTAACACGGCCGATAAACGTGCCGTCCAGCTGATACTCACACCGGAATGCGGAGAGTATGATCCAGATCAGCGGAACGAGCCAGATGATGCTCATCACCACAAGGACCGTATAGGTCACGCCCAAACTGACCCTGCGGTTTCTGGACTGGCTTCTGACTTTTTTCGGACGAACATTAGTACTCATTGGAACGTGTCCTCCTCATTATATGCTTTGCTCCGACGGTAGGTGATCAGCGTGATCGTTGCCGTGATCAGGAAGGTAAAGATACCGATGACGGCGCCCGTGTTATAGGAGCCCTGATCGATCGTTACCTTATACAGCCAGGTCACCAACAGGTCGGTACCGCCTGCCTGATAGCCCGTATAGGTCGGTCCGCCGCCGGTCAGCAGGTAGATGGTGTTGAAGGAGTTGATGTTCCCTACGAAGCTGGAGATCAGGTACGGCGTCGTAATGAAGATGACGTACGGCAGCGTGATCTTGAAGAACATCTTGGTCGTGGACGCGCCGTCGACGCGAGCCGCCTCGTAGAGGTCTGCCGGGATGTTCATCAGGATGCCCGAAGTCATCAGCATCGTGTAGGGTATGCCGACCCACATGTTCACAATGATGACCATTACCTTGGCGAGCAGCTCGCTGTCCCCCGGTTTCTGCCCGAGGAACCCGATCGGCTGTGTGGTCCAGCCGAGGTTCTGGAGCATTGTGTTGAACGGACCGTACTCACCGAGCAGGTTACGCACAGCCAGCAGGGAAATGAACTGCGGGACCGCGATCGTCATGATGAAGACCGTACGGAAGATCTTCTTGCCCTTCAGGCCCTTCTTGTTGATGAGAAGCGCCAGAATGATGCCGCCGAAGTAGCAGCTCAGCGTTGCGAAGATCGCCCAGATGAACGTCCATCCGAGAACCGGAAGGAAGCGGTTTTTGATCTCGACACCGAGCGAACCCTCGCCGGTGAAGACCGCCGCAAAGTTCTGTACCCCGTTCCAGTGGAACAGCTTGGTGCCCAGGTTGTTCATATCCTGGTCGTTGTAGGTGGTGAACGCCAGCGCGATCATGAAGATCGTCGGCAGAACCGTAAAGACCAACGCCGCAATGCAGGTCGGCGTCAGCATCGTGATGTGGAACTTTTGATCAAACAGCGATGCGAGATCCTCACGGAAGGTGGTCGGCTTTTTGCCGATCTTCTTGTCCATGTCCGCCTTGAAGGAGGACTGGATATTCTTGTACCAAAGGATGAAGTAGATCACGATCACCGCAATGGTAACGAAGCCGAACAGGATCATCAGCTTGCAGTCTGAACCGGTCGTGAAATGACCGGTCACGGGATCGAAGTCGCCGCCCTCGGATACGTTCTTAAGACTCAGGTTCGCCAGTGCCTTATAGCCGTAGGGCGTGCCGTTGATGGACGGGCAAAGCACCATAAACAGGATGATCGCGACCTGCAGCAGCAGGAAGAGTCCGCCTTTGATATACTGCTTATGATAGAGATTGCCCGCACCGAAGATGAGATACGAAAGCTTTGTCCCGACGGAGCCGCTCACAAACATTCTCTTGATGTTCTTGAAAAACTTGCCTATGGGACTGAAGATATTCGATTTCATCTTTGGATCTTTTTTTGATTTAGAATCCATGATTTTTCCCCCATCTCGAGTTTAATAGAGTTATAAAATCGAACTTTTTCCTCTCTCATTAAGCTTTATCCGGAAGATTTGCCGGGAACTCCTTGGGATTCACGCCGTGCATCCACAGATACTCAGCCAGATACAGCGCCTTGCGAATGCCCTCGAGGGATTCCGTTTCCGCAAGGATCTGGTCGCCGGTGGTCGGGTAAGCGGTCTTGTCGATGATCGCACGGAAGACTGCCGGAGCGTTCTTGGAGTAATAATACGTGTTGAGCGTACCGGTTACGAACGGCTGCGGGATGCCCCATTCAGCCATGCTGACCTGCATTGCCGCGAGGTTGTACTGGCTCTCGGTGACCTTGCCCTCATCGAAGCACTGCTTGATGAAGGTCGCCGCGCCGACGTATGCCGGAACGTTCATGCACTCGAGGTACGAAGCGTTCTGGACATCCTTGCTCGCCATGTACGCGATCAGCTCCTGCTCCTTCGCATACTTGCTCGCCGCGGAGTTCGCATTGATCATGAAGCACTTGCAGTCTGCAAACGTGCCGCCGCGATAGACGTCGCCCGCCTTTACGCCGGTGAGACCTTCGCACGCTTCCGCCGTCAGCGTGAACGTCGGAATGAGCGAGATGCCCAGGTTCGACTCGCCGAGCGCCGCCTTTGCGGTGTTGTAATGCCATGCGCCGCCGATGACCGCGAGAACACCCTGATTGTTCTTATCGAGGTCCGCGTCCCAGCCGTCCGGAGAAGCCCACTTGAAGCCGTTCGGATCGGCAGCGTACGCCTGCAGCCAGCGATAGATCGCAACGGTGTCGTCGCCCTGGCAGTTGCTTTCGCCCTTGCTGCCGCCCGACTGCGGTTCTGCGCCTTCATAGATCTTGACCGTGGTCGCATGGTCGCTTGCTCTCGTTGCGAGCAGCGCGAACGACATGTTGAAGCCGTCGTCGCCGGTGACCGTGACCGCCTTGCAGCCCGCCGCCTTTGCAGCTTCCTGCAGACCTTCAAAGGTCTGTGCCTGCTCTTCGGTTACGAGCGCCTTGTTGTAGTAAAGGAACAGCGCCTGAGAAATATACGGGACGCCGTAGAGGTACTTCGTGCCGTTCAGGTTGGAATAGATGACCTTCTGGAACGATTCCGGATTGTCCGCCAGAACCTGCGCGACCAGCGCCTCGTTCGTAATGGGCTTTGCGCACTGCGTTGCGGCAAGCTTGCCGATGTTATCGTGCGCGACCGTATAGATGTCCGCTGCTGCGGTCGGGTCGTTGGTGATGGTGCCGGCAACCGAACCGGTGTCCATGCCCTTTACCTCGATTTTGTATCCGAAATCCGGATGCGCCGCAACGTATTCGTCACACGCCTTCTGATAGTATTCCGCGGATTCTTCACCGACCCAGACGCGGATCATGCCGTCGTCATTTGCCTTCGCCGGCTGCTGCTGTCCCTGCTGTTGCTGCTGACCGCCTTCGGCGGGCGTGGTCTCATTGCCGCCGCAGCCGACAAACAGCGATGCTGCCAAAGCCAGAACCAGTATACAAACAATCAATTTCTTCATTTTGAATTCCTCCATATACAAACTAATTTATTCCGTTATAAGACAGTTTTTCGATGATCAGAATGCCTGTCATCATATCAAGGATCGTCTTGTCTTTTCTGCTGCACAGGATCTCTATGAGCCGCAGGACCGGTACCAGAACGAACGTCCATATGCCGGTCAGCAGGTAGAGCCCCATACCGTCGATCAGAAAGACAAACAGGAATCGAAAGAAGATCTGGTACCAGACCGCCCGTCTCTGTCTGCGTTCGTGGAACGGCATAATCCCGGTCATCAGCTTGCCGGGCGTCGCGCGGTTCTTGTTCAGAAACGGCGTCGCCAGCAAAACGGGGAATGTTGCCAGAAGCCCGGCGGATGCTTTCAGGAGATATCCGTGAAGCTCTGCCGAAAACCGTTCATCCAGATATTCGCGGTTTCCGTTCAATGCTTCCGTGATCGCTGCCGCATCGCTGCCGTAAGCGGCTTTCACTTCCTGCTCGATCGCGGTGTACCGTTCGTAATGCCCGTTATAGACATTCGCGGCGGGACTCCGCATGATCAGAGCGGCGAACAGCATGAACAGTCCGAAGATCAGTACCGTATCGAACCCGTCCGCAATGATCCGTTTCAAAAGATACGGCTTGGAATTCGGTTCGATCTCAATCGTCTTTCCCTGTACTTCTGCTTTCATGTCAGCAGATCTTCATGTCGATTCTGGTCGAATAGACAGAAATGTCTTTGCTGTCCATTGCAACCCGCACCTTGTCCAAAGCGAACGCAGGATCAACCTTGATCAGGAATTCCTGACCGTCCGCGCTGACCTTTGCGAACCGGATGTTGCCGTAATCGCAGTAGTCAACAACACGGCCTTCGAGTCCTGCTTCGCCCTCTTCCGCAATGCGAACCGCGTCACGGTTGATTGCATACCGGTACGTGTACTTATAGCAGTTGTCGCCGTCGATCGAGTTGATCTTGTAGCCCTGTTCGGGAGACGTCTCCAGCGTATAATCGCCGATCTTGTAGAAGAAGTGGAGCACGCGATCGTGGCCCTCTTTGATCTCCTTCCGGAAGAACGTACCCATGAGACTGACCTCGTCGTCGACCGCCTTCAGGGCTTCCTTGCCCTCCACGTTCAGGTTCAGCTTTTCATTCTCGAACGAGAACCTGTAGGTATCGCCCTCCTTGACGGTCTCGTTGACCAGCGCGAACAGGTAGCTGTCGCCGTTCTCGAGGTACGCAAGACGGTCGTTGTCGACCTTCTCGATACGCGCAACCTTGAGTTCGAAGTCGTTGCCCTCCACGATGGCATGCGGCGGAATGATCAGTTCGAACCGATCCGCAGCGCCGATCGCTCTCTTGAACGCATCCGGAAGCGCAACCTTGGTGCCGAGAACGGTCATGCCGTCGCCGTCGACTTCCGCTTCGAGCGTGTTGTACGGCGGAATCTTGTTCATCAGGGTGACTTCGGTTTCCGCATCGAAGAAGTGGACCTTCTCGGGATCCGGCTCCGCATACACGACGTCGCCGACCTCGACGCCCTTGGCCTCGTTCACTTTGACAACGATCAGCTTGCCTTCATCCTTCATGGTGAACTCGCCGAGGTGATCGCCGAGCTTGCCGTAGACGATGGAATCGCTGCCCAGATGTTCAACGTTGGTGACGACGAACTTCAGCCCGCGTCCTTCTTTGTTGAGCTTGATATGTTCCGGACGAATACCGAACGTTACCGGTACGTCGCCGTTCAGATAATGATTGTGGATCTTCGACACATTCTCATACGGAACCGTGACCTTGTCGCCGTTCGGGAAGAGAACGTTCACGTCGTCCTGCTCTCTCTTGAGCGTCACGTCAAAGAAGTTCATCTGCGGCGTTCCGATGAAGCCCGCAACAAACTTGTTGTACGGCTCGTTGTAGAGGTTCATGGGCGTATCGATCTGCTGCACATAGCCGAGCTTCATGACGACGATGCGCGTGCCCATGGTCATTGCTTCGACCTGGTCGTGCGTAACGTAGATGAACGTCGTGTTCAAGCTCTTATGCAGAGCGGTGATCTCCGTACGCATGGCTGCGCGGAGCTTTGCGTCCAGGTTCGACAGCGGCTCGTCCAGAAGGAAGACCTTCGGGTCACGGACCAGTGCGCGGCCCAGCGCAACACGCTGTCTCTGGCCGCCGGACATTGCCTTCGGCTTGCGATCCAGATAATCCTCGATGTCCAGGATCTTCGCTGCCTTCAAAACACGTTCTTTGATTTCCTTCTCGGGCATCTTACGGTTTCTCAGACCGAATGCCATATTCTCATACACGGTCATGTGCGGATACAAAGCGTAGCTCTGGAACACCATCGCGATATCGCGGTCCTTCGGCTCCATATCATTCACCCGAGTGTCCCCGATCAGCAGGTCGCCCGCGGTGATCGTTTCGAGACCGGCGATCATACGCAGCGTGGTGGATTTACCACAGCCCGACGGTCCGACGAAAACGATAAACTCGCGGTCTGCAATGTCGATGGAAAAATCATTTACCGCTTTGTGCCCATTATCATAGACCTTGTAGATATGGGAAAGCTTTAGATTTGCCATGTTTACCCTCCATTTTGAATGAATTGTTTTTTATGTAAACGGCGCGTTCGATTACTCGAAGTGCACCCCGTTGTTTTCAAGCTCGCCCAGGATCGAATCGATCCCCGACAAAAGCCCGTTGACGGTCCCCAGAAGATCGCCCCGCCGGTTATAAATGTAATACACCTTTTCGCGGCAGGTGACCTTCCCGATCTCGGCAAGCGGAACAGCGGTCTTTTTGAACAGATACCGCGTTCTGAGGATGCCTTGATCGATGTACGCATAATCCGTCAGCATGGCGAACAGGATAACCAGCGAACCGACCGCGACGATCGCAAGAAGAATCCCCGCGAAGATCGCAAGCGCCTGTCCCCAGCCGAGCACAAAGAGCAGAACCGTCGCCGCCGTGCTTCCCACGAAAGCAATCAGCGTGAACCAGAACGGCTTTTTGTCGACCTCGGTGCTGACGTCACCGTGTCTGAACAACTTAACTCACCCTCCTCAATACGACGGATTCGTTGACGGAAACGGCCAGCGTGCCGGAAACCGGTCCGTAATTTGTCCGTACGTTGGAATAGACGATCTCGTAGCTGCCGTCAAGCTCCACCGACGTTCCCGCAACGGAATGGATCACGAGGTAATCGCCGAAGCGATAGCTGACATTGCCGCGATCGGAGCTGACGTCGGACATCTTGTCCTTGATCTCCTGCCGCGTGCCGAGGCGGAAGTCCGCCGTCGCTTTGCGGAACGCGATCAGCTCCCTGGTCTTTTCAAAGACATCCGCGCGGTCGATCTTCAGCGAATAATCCATCACGTTGATGAAATCGCCGACATCGTACGAGTTGCCGGAATACTTCCCGGTTTCGGGATCCAGCTTGCTGCGCATGAACTCCTCGCCCTCCTGAATGAACGGCACGCCCTGCATGAGGAAGACGATGGCATCCGCCTGCGTATACGCCGCTTTGATGCGATCCTCGTTCATGGTCTGCACCAGCTGATCGTACAACGTGTAATTATCGTGACAGGACGCATAATTCAGAACCAGATTTGGATCGATATTCTGCGTCTTGATCGTTCCTTTGGAGAATACGCCCTCCGCGCACATCGCGATCATGGATGCGTCGGACGAGATGCCCTGCACATAGCCCTTGCCGGGTCCGTTGTCGCCGCGGATCGCGTTGCGGATCACGTCGTTGAACGCGCCGACCATCACGCCGCTGCCGGAGAAGTAATCCTGCGCAAGCGATTCCTGAACGGTCATCTGACCGGTGAGCTTCGTTTCGCTCGTGCCGCTCTTCAGCTTCGAGGTGCCGCCCGCCCACGGTTCGCCGTACACCATGATCGCGGGATCGATCGCGCTGCAGTCCTTATAGACGTCGATCATGGTCTGATTGTCGAGCAGACCCATCAGGTCGAAGCGGAAACCGGACAGATGGTACTCGCCGATCCAGAACCTGCACGATTCACGGATGAACTTGTTGACCATGTACCGTTCGGAAGCGACCTCGTTGCCGCAGCCGGAACCGTTGTAGAACGAGCCGTTCGCCCTCGTGCGGTAATAGTAATACGGAACCAGCAGATTCAGATTCGAATTCTCGGAACTGCTCGTGTGGTTATAGACCACGTCCATATTGATCGAGATGCCGGCGGCGTGCAGCGCCATCACCATCTTCTTGAACTCGATGATACGGTTGTATCCGTCGTACGGATCGGTGGAATAGCTGCCCTCGAGGACGTTGTAGTTCAGAGGATCGTAGCCCCAGTTGTAGTTTTCCGCCGACATCGTATTGCCGGACGTCATTTCGTTGACGGACGAATAATCGTAGAACGGCTGCAGCTGCACGTGCGTGATGCCGAGCTCCTGCATGTGTCTGAGTCCCGTGGAAACCGTGACGCCGTCCTTCGTATACGAGCTTTCCTGCGCAAGTCCGAGGAACTTGCCGCGGAACTGCTCCTCTACGCCGCTCGTTTCGCTGATCGTCATGTCGCGAACGTGCGCTTCATAGATCACCGCGTCGACCGGGCGACCCGTGAACGGACGCACATCGGCGTCCCAGCCCTCGATGCCGCTGTTCAGCTTCGTGAAGTTGACCACCATGCCGCGGCGTCCGTTGATGCCCGCGCTCTTCGCATAGGGATCGACGACCTCGTTCGTCCCCAGGGAGTTGGTGACGAGATAGGTATAATACTTGCCGTCGAGGTCCTTCGGCACGGAATACGCAAACACGCCCTTTTCGCCGCGCGTCATTTCGTACGTTTCGGCGGGTTCCGTCTCCTTCGTGTAATCACCGGTATTGTAGATGCGAAGCTCGATCTTCACACTCGTCGGAGCCCATACCTTGAAGGTCGTAACCGTCGGGTGTTCCTCGTTGTCGAACGTGGCGCCGAGGTCGGTTCCGTCGTAGTCGTACTTTTCGTTGAATTCTTCGGTATCGTAATAATTCGTAAACATCAGTCCGACCTGATTGATCCAAGTGGGGTCGAAGCGGTAGCTGACCTTCACCACGTCGCAGAGATCGATCCCGTCTCCGTTGAGATTGAGGTCGACCCGCTTCAGCGAAGCGTCGTACTCGCCCATCGTGAAGTTCTCATAGGGTTCGTCGTTGACCGTCAGATCAAAGCGCGTCTGATACGGTCTGAACTCGCCGGAAAGCGGCTTGAAGTACACCGAGATCGTCTTTTCGCCTTGCAGCAGCGCATAGCTGATGATGGATTTCAGCGCATTGTCCTGCGTATAGAACACCGTCGATTCGGTCGTGCGCACGTAAACGTCCTGGATGCCGTCCGGCGTTTCCGGCTGCACGTCGATCACGCGGTCGCCGTCCGGGTCCTTCGCCCAGTTGTCCGTGCGGACGATGAAGCCGAGCTTGTCGACCGTCTTGCCGCCGGAGATCAGATCAAGGTCCAGATCGACGTACACGCCGTAATCGTCATACCCCGTGAACTCGTACGCCGCGCCGTTGCCGCCGTTGGTCATATCCCATGCCCAGACGTTCCACGGTGTGTACGGGCTTCTGTCGTTGAAGCTGTCGTCGTTGCGTCTGTAATGCAGGCGGACGATCTTCGTTTCGGCGTTCGGCTGCGACGCGTGATCCGTTTCATCCTTTGTGTACTTGTCGATCACGTCGCCCGCCGGAACCAGTGCGATCGGAACGTCGTCCGGTCCCTCGTCGACGACGACCGGCGCTTCCGTTTCCTTCGGCGCTTCCGTCACGACCGGCGCTTCCGTCGCCTGCGGCGCGCTGTCCTTCGGCTGTTTACCGCAGCCCGGAAGAAGCAGCGTCGCGGCAAGCAGGACCGTCAGCAGGAACGCAAGCCATTTCCTCGTTTTCATTGCAAGTCCCCCTTAAAACCCGGACATGTCGAAGAATCCCAGTGTGAGGAGATCGCCTTTGATATCGGTGCTCTGCTTGATCACGTGGGAATCCCAGTTGTTCACGTCGGCGATCTCATAGCCCTTCTCGAACGCGGCGACAAGGAAGCCGGTCATGCCCGTCGTATCCACGACCATGATACCGTCGCGGATCTCGTAATCCTTGCTCCATCTGCCCGGACTCCAGCTCCAGATATAGAGCTCGTATTCGCCGTTCAGATATTTCCCGTCGATGTTGATCAGGTTGAAGCCGCCTTCGAGCAGCTGAATCTGCGTATAGGTGAACGTCTGTTCAAATGTGTTCTTTCCGGTGCGGACGACGACCGAAAGGTCCGTCTTCCCGTCCTTTACATACTCGTGCACCGGTACCTCGGCCTCGTTCGTGAACGGATGCGTGTCCGAAGCGTCGCCGTTGAAGTAATAATACGCTTCCTCACAGTTGCGGGTCTTGAGCGTGATGATCTTTTCGCCCGCGAACGAGCAGTCGCGTTCGGAAACGGCGAGCTGCGGATGCAGGTCTTTCGAACGCGTGACCACCGCAAGCCCGTTCGCCTCGAACTGCACGCGCGCGACATGATCGCGGACCTCGACCGGGTTGCCCGTCAGAGAATCGTAATAGACACCGTCCTCGAGATGCGGGACCGCGATCTCGACGATCGCCTCCGGATCCACCGCGCCGACGTTCAGAATCAGCACGCCCTGATCGTCGGGCGCGATCTTTTCGTTGATATAGCAGGTCCCGTCGACCGATTCAAAGGAATCCGCGGCGTAGAACCGGTTGTGGAAGCGGTTGCTCACCGCAACGTATTCGCTTTCAAACGCGTAGGAGCCGATCTGACCCACGACCAGCTCATCGTTCGGGCGCGCCAGATACAGACCGCCCAGTCCCTTCTTCGCCGCGATCACCGACCAGAACTTTGCCACGCGGACGTCGCTGTAATGCGTGTTGGAAGAAACGTATTCATCGTGGCTTTCCACCCACGCGATCAGCTTGGTCGCGTCGCCGCCCTTCAGCAGCGCGTTCAGCACGCGGTTCGGATCCTTCTGAGCAAACGCGCTCTTGAACTGCGACGTAAATCCGTCGTCGGTGATGCGCATATGGTCCGTATAGCTCGACAGCGTGCGTCCCGACGGTTCGCCGAGGATCTCTCCGTACGCATACAGTTCCTTGCCGGTCTGCTCGCGGTAATAGTCCTTCGCCTTTTCCAGCGTGTTGTCCCAGAAATCGCTCGGATAATCGGGATCCTGCTCCGTTTCGACGTGCTTGGCGGCGTCGAAGCGGAATCCGTCGACGCCCGCGTCGATGCACTCCGTGAGAAGCGCAAGCACGCGCTCCTGCACGTACGGATTGGAGGTGTCGAGGTCGGGCAGATTGCCGTAGGCGTAAACCTGCGTGTCCGCGCCGGAGCCCTTGGCGTTCTTGTTGTGATGGAACGTCACGCCGATGCCGTCGACGTCCTCGTTCCGGTTGTTGTAGATCTTCGGCTCGTATTCCGCCACGGCGGGCAGCACCGTCGGCGTCCCGTCGGCTTCCTTTGCGTCGTCGTCGATGTTCGCCATATGGTTGACGACGATGTCGGCGAGGATGCAGATGCCGTATTTGTCCGCCTCGCGGCACAGCGCTTCGAGCTCTTCCCTGCTGCCGAGCGCGGAATTGTCGCCGATGGAGAAGCTCAGCGGCTGGTAGAACGCCCACCAGGCGGAGCCGCCGCCCTTCGGCTGCTGGACCGGCATGGTCAGAACATTTTTAAATCCGGCATTGCGGATGTTCTCGAGATTGATCATGATCTCGTGATACGTCCAGTTGAACGCATGCAGCGTAAGACCGTCCTCCGCGTTTTCGGGAAGATGGTCCTCGTAGGTATCCGCAAATTCCTGCAGCTCGGTCAATTCCGGAACGTCCGCCTTCGGTTCTTCCGTCGGCGCAGCCGTTTCCGAAGCAGCGGGTTTCGGGGTGTCCGCCGGCTCTGCCGGCTTGTCTTTTTTGCAGCCGAATACGGATAAAAGCAGAAACAGTGCAATGCATCCGCAGAGGAGATTCTTTTTCATACCGGACCTCTCAAAAATGTTCGGATCATGCCGTCAAAATAAGGATTGGGCTGACGCCCTGCGCATTTCTGCCAAAGCGTCAGCCCAAATGATTCAGTAATTACGCTTTCGGCTCAAACGTAACGACGCCCTTGCCGTCCGCAAACGTGATGGTGACGATGTAGGTGCCGTCAGCTTCCGCCTTGCAGTTGCTGCCGTCCTCGGCGCCCCAGCTGAAGTCCCACTTGCCGTCTGCACGGACTTTGAATTCGTCCCCAGCTTTCAGTTCGACTTCACCCTTCCAGGTGTTCTCGCCGTCCGCTTCCATCGCAATGTCCTTGCCGTCAGCCCAGCCGGAAGCTTCGAAGCTGCCGACGATGCCGTAGGTGTGATCTGCCGCGACCCACTCAAGGATCTCCTCATATGCGATGCCTTCCTTTGCTTCCTTCAGAACAAGCGCGATGCCGTAGCCCGCCTGATCCGGGGTGGAGCCGTTCTTGTACTGTGCAATGATCAGCGTGTAGAGACCTGCGCCGCCGATGACTGCGGGGTTGCTCGCCCAAGAGAAGCCGTTCTCATCCGCCTCTTCCTGCCAGACCGGGACAAACAGCGTGTCCGGCGTCAGGGACTCGGAGTGAGCAGTCTTCGGATCGTGGATCCACTGATCTTCCGCATAGACCTTGTTGTCGCCGTCGATATCCACGGTGCACTGCGCAATCTTGAACGCATAGGAGCCGTTCGCCTTGAACAGTTTGCCGTTGATCAGGCAGTTGGTGGTCCAGCCGGCATCATTGGTGCCGAAGATCAGATCGATCGCATACAGGTACTTGACTTCCTTTGCGGCAAGTGCGTTGTAAACGTCTTCGCTGATCGCCTTGACGTCCTCAAGGGTGATCGCCGTCAGAGCGGACGCCTCATACAGATCGCTGTCCTTGCCGTTCCAGCCGTTCTGCGTGCCGTCGGCCAGAAGGAACTGACCGTGTGCGCACCACAGTTCATGGTTCGGATCCACAAGGGGCTCCGCAACGGGTTCGGGTTCGGGCTCGGGCTCGGGTTCGGGCTCGGGTTCGGGAGCGGGCGCTTCCGTTACCGTGGGTTCGGGAGCGGGTTCCGGTTCCGTCTTTGCGCATGCGACCAGAGAAATGACCATCAGCGCAACCAACAGAATAGCAAATACTTTCTTCATGATTGTTTTCCTCCTTTTCTTTTGCAAGAAACTCAAAATCTTCCATATACTATCTTTCTTTGCATACAAAGAAAGAGCTTCTGAAAGATTTGTCTATATTTTAGCACAAGGCGATTTGATTATCAATACTTTTCATATATTTTTTTGCAAAATCATGGCTGATCCATCACTTTTCTGTATCAAATCAGACGGAAAATGCATCCAAAAGACACGAACCGCCTCAATTTGAGACGGTTCGTGATTTCCGTACGGTTCGTTTGGGGAGAGGAAGAACCGTGCGAAACGCCGATTCGTTTTCCCGGGAATCCGCGTCATCCGCCCGAAGGATACGGACGGACGACGCTTCCCGATGAGGAGGAACAACACGCCCTTATTCTTCGGGCAGGAGATAAACGATATCGCTGACGACGCGCCCGCTGCCGCATGCCTTGCTGACGATTTCGCCGTTCCAGTACATCTGCGCGGAATTGCCGCCGTCGAGGTTATACGCCGCCTTGCAGCCAAGATCCTCCATCAGGCGGCTGAGTGCCGGAAGACGCACGCCGTCGGACCAGCCGTCCTGCCGTCCGTCGACGATCACAAAGCAATAGTGTCCCGGTTCGAAATAGCCGATCGCCGCGCGGGGATTGTGCCCGTTCAGATTGCTCTCGATCTCCGCGGACCGCCCGTTTTCGTCGAGCAGGGCCGGACCGAAGCTCCACACCTGCCACGGGTCGGCGTCAAGGATTTCCTGCGCCGTGAACGAGCCCCATCGCTTCGTTTCCATGCGTCCGTCGCGGTACAGGATGCAGACGTCGGTCCCTTCGCAAAGCGTATCGCGGTATATCTCGCCGTTTCGGACCACAAGACCGTTCTGCATATGCGTGTAAGTGTCGCCGTCGATCGCCAGGAGCGCGCCGACGCCGTCCGCGATGTCCTTCACGGTGCGTTCGCGGTGCGAACGGAAATCGCTGCCCGCCGACGCGGTCCGGATCAAGGCGACGTCCTTCACGTAAATATCCGCGACGTGGTAGCTCACGATCTTTCCGTAGGTGTCGGAAACCGTGTGCGTCGTGATTGTGACGGCGACCGATCCGCTTTTATAACTCTTTTCGCCGTATTCCGGCGTTTCGGAGAACCGGTCCGGAAACCGGTCTTCCGCGGAGGCGGTCGGGAGCGACGGTTCGGACGGTTCGGGCGGCTCTTCGGGCGCGTCCGCTTCCTCCGCCGCGGGCAGTGCAACGTAATCCGTCGTTTCCGGAACAGGCATGTCCGGCGGACGCACTCCGTCGCGCGCAGGCACGGTGCAGCCCGAAAACAGGAGAACAAGAAGGAGTAGCATCGTTCGTTTCATAAAAGCCGCCGTCCTTTCGTGGATCTGCTTTCATGATACGACACAAATTCGTACAAAACGTCACAGAGATGTCATAGAATTGCAAGATAGTTGTAATTTAGTTGTAAAAAGGAGCGACCGGCGATATCCCGCCGGTCGCTTGTTCTTTGAAAGATTACGCTTCGGGGCGCTGCATCACATGCAGGTTGCCGTCCCAGTCGCGATAGTCCGGAATAAACGGCTTTCCCGTGACGCTGTGGATATAGACCGCGTCCGCAACCCAGCCGTGCGGCGCATCCATGAACAGCTTTTCATCTGCGAAGTGCCAGATCTCTCTCAGCACGCCGTCATCGAAATAGCACTCGTACCACGTTCCCTCTTCGGTCACGATATCCATGGTGCAGAAATGAGAGTCACAGACCGCGTTGACGCTGATCTCTTTCACGTTTTTTCCGTGGAAACCGTCGCC
>JAEEGF010885716.1_pt1 | contig 19780 bp, 19 predicted proteins | sample 9134171 | NCBI WGS metagenome assembly JAEEGF01 (sample SAMN16246542, study PRJNA631951) | gut metagenome | biome: gut microbiome; feature: rumen; material: AP-attached | host: Bos | place: Iran: Karaj | collected 2018-10
AAGGAGATCCTGGGAAACAAGGCGGATCTGTCGAAATGGCAGGACGCGTTCTACGAACACATGCACGGATACTATCCGTCACTGGAACGCGGAATGCCGTCGGCACAGACGCACCGGAAGCATATCCCGGCGTATCTGTTCCGAGCAATGGACAACGCAAGCAGGAGCTACGACGCGATCACGAAGGCGATAAATGACGTCACCGTCTTCAACGTCGGCAAAAAACGCGACGAAGCGCTGCGGGTGCTCGGACAGCTGATGCCCGATCTGTACGAGCTGTCGGCTCAGTCCCGGCTGATCGACGAGCAGGCAAAAGCTATGAAGGCAGCGATCGAACAGAAAGACAGGCAGATCGCAGAGCAGGACGCGCAGCTGGAGGATCAGGACGCTGATCTGTTCGCACTGCAATGCAGGATCGATCTTCTGCAGGCGGAAAAGGACAAGGCCGTCGCGGTGATCGCCATGCTCCCGCCGGACGTGCGAGCTGAACTGGAGAAAAGAACAAATCAATACAGCAAAGAGAGGTAAACCATGAAAGAAAAGAAACTGAACCCCAACTGGGACATCGTACGGAAGGCGCTGGGGAAAGAACCGCAGACCGTCGACGTTCCGACGAACCCTGAACCCGCGGAGCGTCATGACGCGCCAAAGTCGGGTATCATGACACTGCCGCTGGATGTGTTATGGCCGTTCCCCGATCATCCGTATAAGGTGATCGAGGATGAATCCCTGGATCAGCTGGCAGAGAGCATCCGGGAAAACGGTATCCTGTCGCCTGTCATTGTCCGGCCTGTGGAAGGCACGGACGAGTATGAGATCATATCCGGTCACCGGCGCTGCCGCGCGGCGGAGATGATCGGACTGAAAACCGTACCCGTGATCGTGTCCGATCTTTCCTCGGACGAAGCTGTCATACAGATGGTGGACAGCAACCTGCACCGCGAGCATCTGCTCCCCTCCGAAAAGGCGTTCGCCTATAAAATGAAGCTGGAAGCCATGCGTCGGAAAGCGGGCAGACCCAAAAAAGATAATTCGCCGCAAACTGCGTCGAATTACCGGAGTGACGATGCCGCCGCGGAAGCATTCGGCGTCAGCGGCGATACGATGCGTCGGTATGTGCGCCTGACGAACCTGATCCCGGAACTGCTGGAATACATGGACCGGGATGAAATGGCGTTGTCTGTCGGCGAAGCGCTGTCCTATCTGGACGAGGACATGCAGCGTTTCGTGCTGGACGCCATGGAAGCGGAGGATTGCACGCCCTCCTACTCCCAGGCTGTCCGCATGAAGAATCTGTTCCGCAACGGCGATCTGGACGAAGACGGCATCATGGCGGTGATGTCAGAACAGAAAGCCAACCAACGGGAACACGTCAGCATACCGGTGCAGGACATCCGGCGCTTCTTTCCTGCAGAGTATAGCATACGCGATATTCAACGGTCGATTCTGCGAATGCTGGAAGAACAGAATGATCCTCCGGCTAAGCAGAAGCAGCGAAGCCGCGGGGATGACGCTCGCTGAGGTAACCGACATGCGCAAGAGAGAACTGCAGGACTACTACAAGGTGATGTTTACCGACTATCCTGATGTAGTCAACGTAGAACAGCTGTGCGAGATGCTCGGCGGTACTAGCACCAAGAGCGTCTACCGGTTGCTGAAAAGCGGCGAGATCCAAAGCTATTGGATTGGAAAACGGTACAGAATCCCGAAGGTGTTCGTGATCGAATACCTAACTGGCCTCCAAAAATCCGTTTCGTAAGCTATCACAGAATTGCCATTGGCACGGAGAGGGTGTTACCCTGTCCGTGTCAATGGCAGATGAATACACGCTACAAAGAAAGGAGAAAAACAATGGTAGCAGGACATCTGAGAGACAAGGGCGGTATTTATCATATCGTCTTAAGTTACACGGACGAAAACGGTATTCGGCGATCGGCATCTCGTTCGACAAAATTGCCCGTAAAAGGCAACAAAAAACGCGCCGAGGAACTGCTGAGAAAAGCGGAGCAGGAAATGGGAGAAACGCTCAGATATCGCATGCAGGCGGCAAGCAGCGGCATGACTATCATGCCGAACGATATCCGATTTACGGATTTTCTGAGAGACTGGTTGAAAATGATGCGTTCCAGTGTGGAAACCGTTACCTACGTTGCATATGAAAAAGCGATCCGGAACAAAATCATTCCGTACTTCGACAAGCGCCATCCGAAGCTTTTGCTTCGTGATGTTACGCCTAAGCACATCCAGGATTACTACACCTATGAGATGGATGTATGCGGCGTCAGCGCGAATACAGTGATTCACCGTCATGCGAATATCCGGAAAGCACTGCAATATGCCTATCGGACGGATCTGATCGAGAGCAATCCTGCCGACAAGGTTCAAAGACCGCGCAAGGAACGCTTTGAGGTCATTCCCTACAAAGAGGCTGAGCTTGACGCTCTATTCCGGGCAGTGAAAGGTACCAATCTTGAGCTGGGCGTGATTCTGGCGGCGTTTTACGGGCTTCGTCGCAGTGAAGTGTGCGGGTTGAAATGGAGCGCAATTGATTTCGAGCGAAAAACCATCACCATTCGGCACACAGTCACACAAGCAATGGTGGACGGAAAAATAACGCTGATAGAAAAGGATCGTACCAAGACGAAATCTTCTCATCGGACTCTTCCTCTTGTGAAACCGTTCGAGGATCTGTTGTACGCAATCCGGGACAAGCAGGATGCCAACCGTCGTATCTGCGGAGATTGCTATTGTAAAAACTATAAAGACTACGTCTATGTAAACGAGATGGGCGAACTGATCAAGCCGAACTACCTGACGCAGGCGTTTCCGGAGTTTCTGGAAAAAAACAGGCTTCGTCGCATTCGTTTTCATGACTTGAGGCACAGTTGCGCCAGTCTGCTGTACTCTCAGGGCGTTGCACTGAAAGATATTCAGGAATGGCTGGGCCACAGCGATATCGCCACTACCAGCAACATCTATACCCATCTTGATTACTCGTCCAAGGTTGCTTCAGCAGAGGCGATTATCGGCTTTTTCCCGGGAAACGGAGCACAGAGGAAAGAGCCTGTGGCCTCCAAAATGGCCTCCAAAAATCCGGAAAGCCGCATAATCGCTGGGGAAATCGATCATCAAAAATCCTGAAAAACGAAAAAATGATGATAGCGAGCGTAACGGATCAGGCACCCGATATTCGAGCCCCAAAAAGCTCGAAACCCCAGTATTTACTGGGGTTTCGTGGTGCCGGAAGTGGGACTCGAACCCACACGGGGTATTAGCCCAGCGGATTTTGAGTCCGCCACGTCTGCCAATTCCATCATTCCGGCAAATTTGCTATCTCAAAATCGGTTTCTCGGAAATCGGAGGTCGATTTGGAGGTCGATTTTGGAAAAACGCTGCTATTCAGTTTTTAAAAAGCCCTAAATTACTGGTTTTTTTGGACTTTACACGTCGGAGCGCGCGGTTGATTTTGAGTCCGTCACGTCTGCCAATTCCATCACACCGGCAAGGTGCTTATTATTTATAGCATAAACAAAACGAAAACGCAAGGATTTTTTCAGGCGGGGAGGAACAACCCGACGAGCAGGCGGATCGCCAGAACGAGCGACAGCGCCGCGACGATCCAGCCCGCGATCGTAAGCGGCAGCGGGTGGCGGTAATCGCCGACGATCGCGCGGCTGTGCGCGGCGAGCAGGATGCAGCCGAGCGAGATCGGCAGGACGAAACCGTTGACCGTGCCCGAAAGGATCGCAAAGCCCGTCGCATTGCCGAAGATCAGCAGGATCAGCGCGGAGCAGGCGATCATGCCCGGAATGAAGAATCGCTCGTTTCGCGCAAAGAACGGATGCAGCGTTTTCAGGAACGAAACGGACGTGTAGGACGCGCCGATCGTCGTGGCAAATCCCGCGCAGAACAGCGTCACGCCGAACAGGCGCTTGCCCCACGCGCCCCACGCCAGCAAAAACGTTTCTGCGGCGGGGTTATCCGAGCCCGCGATCGCGGCGGCACGCGCCGCAAGAAAGGTTTTGCCGGCACAGCATACGCCGATCACCGCAAAGAACAGCGAAAACCGGATGACCCCCGACACGGACGCGCCGAGCACCGCCGCGCGGCGGAACGGCTTCGGCGAAGGGCTGCCGGATTCGAGCAGCCGGTGCGCGCCGGAGAACGGGATATAGCCGCCGCACGCGCCGCCGAGCAGCGTGATCAGCGGAAAGAACATGGAAAGCGCGGCGCTCGGCTGCGGCAGCGCCCGTACCGTCGAAAGAATCGGCGGCTGCGTTTTCACGCAGACCGCGAGCACGGCGCAGACGATGATCCCGCCGAGAATGACCGCAAGGACGTCCACGATGCGTTTTGCACCGCGAAAGCAAAAGACGCCCGCCGCAAGCGCCGCGCAGACAAGCACGCCGACGCGCTCCGGAACGCCGGACACTGCGGAAAGCCCCAGCGCCGCACCGCCGATGTTGCCCGTGTTGAACGCCAATCCGCCGATGACGACCGCGACCGTCAGCACCGTGCCGAGCCCCTTCTGCACGCGGTCGGCGATCTGCGCGCCGGTCAGTCCCGCCGCACCGACGACCGACCAGATATTTGCCTTGGTGACGATATCTGCAAGCGTAACGAGCAGAACGGCATAAAAGAACGGCTGTCCGCCCTCCGCGGAAAACCGCGTGGTCTGGATGAGAAATCCCGGCCCCACCGCCGACGCCGCCAAAAGAAACGCGGCGCCGAGCGCGGCGAAGCGGTGACCTGACCGTTCCGTTCGTTCCTGCATAAAATCCTCCGCAAACAATACAAATGCCCCGAATCAATCGGGGCAGAAAACCGTTTTATTTCAATACTTCAGGACGGTCTCGACCGGATAGTCCTTCAAAAGCGCACGACCGTTGAGATCGCAGAGTTCGATCGCGAACACACAGCCCTCCACGACGCCGCCCGCCTTTTCGACGAGCTTCGCGCAAGCAAGCGCCGTGCCGCCGGTCGCCAGCAGGTCGTCGACGATCGCGACGCGGCTTCCGGGTCGGATCGCATCCACATGGATCTGCAGCTCGTCCGTGCCGTACTCGAGCCCGTACTGATAGCCGATCGTTTTGTACGGCAGCTTGCCGGGCTTCCGGGCGGGAACGAATCCCGCGTGCAGCGCGTTCGCAAGCGCGACGCCGAAGATGAATCCGCGCGCTTCCGGTCCGACGATCAGATCGATGTCTTTTTCGCGCAGCGGCTTCGCCATCGTTTCGACCAGTTCTTCAAAGGCGTCCGCATTGCCGATCAGCGGCGTAATGTCGCGAAACAGAATGCCCGGCTTCGGGAAATCGGGGATATTGCGTACCAATGCTTTCAGATCCATAAGTGCCTCCTTGCGGCGCATGCCGAACAGATTACGTTTGATTATACCATGCCCGGAACGGTTTTTCAACACTTTACGGCAGAAGTCCCGCCTTTTCCGCCTGTACGACCGTTTCGTAATCGAACCGTTCGGTCGCGAGCTCCGGATAGAGGGAGCTGTCATAACGCCAGAAGTCTTCGTTGATCGCGCATTGCGCGTCGGTCCACATGAAACAGCGATTCCATTTATAGTAGTTGATCGCGTCGAAGTGATACCAGCCGGTTCCGATGTTGACGATCGTCCAGTAGTGCCGCGATGTGCCGCCGAGCCGCGTGACGCTCATGTACTCGACGCCGAGCTCGTCCAGAAGCGCGCGCGTGACCGAATAGAACGTAAAGCAGTCGCCGTGTCTCGTCTTAAACCCGCGGACAGCTTCCTTTCGCCAGTCCGTTTTGTCCGATCCGTTGACGTAGTGCAGATTCTTGTGAATATAATCGTACACCGCCTTAAGCTTTTCCGCCGTCACCATATCATCCGAGATGATCTTTTTGAGCACGCCCTGTGCAAGCGCGCGGACCTCCTCATCCGAAACGGTCGCCTCGACCAGCCGGTATGTGCATGCCGCGGTCGTACGGTTGCCGGAACGGTCCTCGGTTGTGAACGTAACGTTGTATGCGCCCGGCTTTTCCGGCTGCACCTCGGACGCGACGGCGACCTCCGTTCGGCCGTCCACGGCGTCCTCCGCGTAAACCTCCGCGAAATAGGCGATCGGCTCGCCGACATACGCGATGCGGTCGATCACGCCGTACAGCACCGGCGGTTCGGTATCCGCGTAAAGCGTGACCGTGCCCGAAATAACGGCGGAATTGCCGGCATCGTCCGAAGCGCGCACGGAAACGGCCTGCTCGCCCGCCGCGTTCCAGTCCGGCTCCGTGATCCATGTCATCGTCACCGGAGAAAAGTCCCGCGCCGTGAACGCCGCATCCGGCGAAACGGGATGCATCGTATAGAGCTTGACGTCCGTGCGCGGCTCCGCCGGCGGCGGCGTGGTGTCCTTCACCGTGATCAGGGCAAAATCTTCGACGCCGTCGATCGTGACCGGGACCATGTAGACGCCGACGCTGTCCGGCACGAACGGCTCGCCGAGCACGACCGTGTTTTCGCGGGAAAGCTGCTCCGCCGTGATCGGCTCATCCGACGCTTCGACCGCGATCGGCTCGATCCGCGAAATGATAAGACTGCTCCCGACCTCCGCCGTATTGCCGCCTTCGTCGGTCATGCGGACCGTGACCGTCTGCACGCGCATCGACGCTTCGTCCGGCTCCGTCACGAATGCAAAGGTGAGATCGGTCGCGTCCTGCGGGTTTTTCACCAACAGATCGGGCGTGATCGGATCGCCCGGGCGCACCCAGACGGATGCGCTTTCGCCGCGCGGCGCGACGGTATCGGTCACGACGAGTTCGGAAGTCGCCTCCTGCCCGTTCGGAAGCCGAAACCGCACGGGATACGTCCCGACGTGATGCAGCATCGCTTCCGTCGGCAGCGCTTCCGGCTCGGCAGCGACGCCCTCCAGAAGGAACGCGTCCGCGCCGGGTACGGGCGAACCGGCTTCCAGCGTGACGGAATCCCTGACCGCGGCGATTACAAGACGCGAAACGACGGTGTTTTTGTTGCCGGAAGCGTCCTCCAAAAGAATCGGAACGTCGAAATCGCCGATCCGGTCGAAATCGAACGGCGCCGCGAACGTCACCTTCACAACGCTCCTGTCGCGGATCTTCGTGACGAGCCGGTCCGGCGTGAGCGTTTCGCCGTAACGAATCGTCTGCGCCCTTGCCTCCGCTGTCGGCGCAGCGGTATCGCGTACGCGCAAAAGCACCGGCGTTTCGATCCCGCGATGCACGACCTTTATGATATGATTGCCGACCGGCAGGTTTCCGTATTCCTCCGCGTAGCGATCGCCTGCCTGCGCGAATTGTTCGATCGCGGGAAGCGGCTCGCCGAGCTCGGCGGTGACGACCGGACGAAGCCCGATATAACGGAAGCAAACGAAACCGACCGCGGCGATGAGCGCGGCGGCGCAGAACCATATGACGATTGCCGTTTTCTTTCGTTTCATCTTCCGTTTTGCGGGTGCTTTTGTCCCGCGGTCCGTGTTTTGAAACAGTATATCATACTTTCCGCCGGAACAATGTAAATTCTTTTCGAAATCCCGACGCGATCGGCAAAGCGAAGAAACCACGGGGGAAATACCGGCGCAGTTTGCATTTTCTTCACATTCTTGTGACGCTTCTTTCACACGGATAACGCATTTTTGACGCATTTAACGGTTATACTGAAATCGTCAAAAGGAGAGCGGGTTACCCCTCCCGCAAGCCGATTGACCAATAAGGACTCCTCCTTATCATTACCCCCCTCTATCCTTGTCAAAGCCGCCCTTACCCCGGGGCGGTTTTGATTTGATTGCGATATGCTGCTTTCGCAGCGCGATATGTTTGCTGCGCAAACACGATATACGGCATATGCCGCACGATATGATATCAATCCCTGCGCCCCGCAGGGCATATCGTATCGAAGATATATCGCGCTCCGAAGGCGTATATCGTGAATCCCGCAGGGATTCATATCGCGATAAGCAAAGACCGCGGCGCTCGTGCCGCGGTCCTTTTGCTTATTCTTCCGGTTCTTTCGGCTGTTTTTTGAACTTTCGTTCGATCGCGAAGCCGATGCGCTCGATCTCCGTCAGCCGCCCGATCTGCAGCGCGCCTTCGGTGATGACGATCGCGGAGAAAATATCCGCAATGAAGTGCTGCTTCACAAACAGGACGCTGAAGCAGACGAGGATCAGGAACACAAGGTTGAACCACTGGTACCACTTCGGAATCTTTTTGCAGCCCATTGTGCCGCGCCAGCAGATATAGCTCAGAACGACGTGGAGCGACGGAAAGAGGTTCGTCGGCGAATCGACCTGATAGAGGAACCGCATCCATTTGTCGAAAAATCCGTCCCCGGTGATCTCGGGGCGCTCGATCGTGACCGGATAGAGCAGGAAGCAGGCAAGCGAAAAGATCATGATGATCGTATAAACGCCGCACAGACGATAGGCGTGCCGCTTGTCTTCCGCAACGATCCAGAGAGCCGTGCCGAGCCACGACGCGAACGACAGGAAATAGATGATGACCCACGCCGGCATCAGCGGAATCGCCGCGTCGAGCGGCACCGCAAGACTGTACGCCGGCAGATGCGGCAGGATGGGACGCGTGCCGTAAAACACCGAAAGGTCGATCGTCAGCAGATATGCCAGACAGATCCAGACGTACGGCGGGAAAACTTCCTTGAACGTGCGGCGGACTTTCGGCTCTTCCGGCGTTTTTTTGTCGAGAATGAAGTCGGGATGTCGGTTCAGCGCGAACAGCAGCAGCATGCCGAGGATGCCGCAGCAGACGAACTCGCCGACGAAAACGGTCAATCCGAGGAACCACCACGCATCCCCGAATCCGTACGCGTAGCGCAGGACGAACGGCACGATGATCGTGTTCGCCAGGATCGGCGGGACCGGCGCGAGCCACTTATACCTGCGCAGGGCGTAGGTCAGAAGCGCGCCGATCAGCGTGGCGACGGTGCCGAACACGACGTCCCACACGACCGCGCCGGTCAGGATGTTGGAAAGAAGACAGCCGATCACAAGCCCCGGGATTGCGGCGCTCGTGAAAAACGGCAGGATCGTCAGCGCTTCGGAGATGCGGAACTGGATGACGTTCGTTCCGGACAGCCCGAACTGTGCGGAAAGCTCGGTCAGTACGATATAGAGCCCCGCAATAAACGCCGCTTTGGTGATGTATGCGGCAGAGTATCGATAAGATTTGGACATGAATTACCTCGAAACTGATTGTTCCGTCGTGAGACGGTTTGCTTTTTTGCGGCGCAAGTATCCGACGAACCAATACACCAGCCGCACCAGTCCGTCGACTGCGACGCATGCGGCGAGCGCGATCGTGAACGGCCGCACGATGCTCTTCGGAATCAGCAGAAATCCGAGTCCGAACAGCCCGATCACGGCGCCCTCGACAAAGTTCCAGACCCGCAGGAACCGCTTTTCTTTCTGCTTGATGCCGAGCAGGATCGCATAGTATGCGATCGCGAGACACAGGATGCCGTAAATTGCGCTGCCGATCAGGAACATTGCATGGTCCTTGACAAACAGGATCACCGCCAGCGCGATCATGGCGATCAGGATGAAAACCCTGCCGCGCATCTCGTCGAACTTGCCGTGCTGCTTGACGAGCCGCCGGATCATAAGTACCAGCTGCAGAACGGCAAGCGCGGTGACAATGATCATCGTCGTCAGCTCGAACACCATGCCGGACGCAAAGAACAGGAGCACGCCCGCAATCGCGAACGCCGCCGCCTGAATACGGAGATCGGCGGCGAGCTTTTTCAGCTTTTCCGTCTTTGTCTGCGGGATCTCCGTGAGCGCGTCGTCGAACAGGATCCTGTTCGGCAGCATGGCAATGGACTTTCTGGTCGTTTCGCTGACGCCCGTGAGCTTAATGAGGACCGACTGCAGCCGGTCAAGGTTCAGATCCTCCAGCGATTCGGCGCCGTCCGCCGCCACCGCGTCGAACAGTTCGTTGATAAAGACCGTTCGGTCCCGCTGCGGAATGCTCTCGACCCAGTCGTTCAGCAGCTTGTTGATCCATACGCTGTTCGGATCGGTCTGCTCCGCCGTCGCCAGGTTGCCGCAGTCGATCTGCCACGACGCAAGCGAATGCTGCAGGATTCCCTTCTGGCTCGAACGTACGATCTTCGTGTCCGTGATGTGCGGCTCGAACAGCATGCCGATCACATCGAACTCCGGAATGATGCGCGTGGTCTTCGGGTCGATGCGTTTATCGAGCTCGGGATCGAGCACCTCGGGGCAGAAGCCGGGTCCGTCCAGCAGAAAGACGCGGCGGACCTTTTCCCACTTCGCGTCGCTCAGCATGCTCGCGGCGTACTGCGCCTGATTCGCGCCCTTCGAATGCCCGCCGATGTACCACACGCCGTCGTCGATCATGTGTTCGGCGTAGGAAAGCGAAAGGAGCTGTGCCTCCGTGCGCGTGAACGAGATCATGCAGTCCTCGCGCCAGCCCGCGATCGACGCGTCCGTGCCGCGATAGGCAATGAACGAAAAATCGTCGGCGTGGAAGGTCACCGCCGCAAACTGCAGCGGCGGAGTCGCGCGCAGCTCGTTTTCATAATCGGACATGCGCAGCGTGCCGAAGCGTTTGGAACGCGCGGCAAGCTCAAAGACCTCGCCGTTGCCGAGATCGCCGCCCGTGATCTCGAGCTTCGCTTCGCCCGATTCGATCATGGGAATGCAGTCGGAAATCCTGTATTCCGGCCTGCTTTCCTTAAAGACCGGCGTAAGATCGTAATAGCTGACGTTGCACAGAACAAGCGCGTCCGCCTCCCGGAACGGATAGGCGTGAAAATCAAGGTCGCCGACCCAGCGAATGTAATCTGCAAGCTTCTCCATGGATATCCTCCCGATCGCGTCCGATAGCAGGTCAAAAGCCCTAATATAATGATTATAGTACGAATCGGACGTTTTATCAAGAGTATGCGGCGAATAACGCGCCATGTGTTGACTTTTCGGGGAAAATCCGATACGATTTATATATGATCTCCATGAAAGACGCGATTGCTGCCGCGCTCGGCGAATTTGTCGAACGGATCACGGGCGTGCGCCCGACGTTCAGACCCTCGAAGAAGGCGCATCTTGCTTCGAGCGATTTTCTGCGCAATGACGCGGACGAAACGGCGAAGCTGCTTTCGGCGCATGCGGAAGAATGCATGCTTTTTTCCGCGCCGCTCTTAAAAGAGATCAAGGCGGAAAACGGCTGGCTGCTGTTCTTTTTTACGGCGGACGCGATCGACGCGTACGAAGCGGCGCTGCCGGAGCCCGAGGAGCCGGACGATTCGTATTTTGCGCGGCGGCTTTGGATCACGGTTCATCACGCCGACGCGGAAACGCCGGACGATCCGGTCCTTTTGGACGGATTCTATGCGGCTCTGTTCTCAGCGCCGAACGGCGAACAGCGGTTTTTATCCGCGCCGCGGCATCTTGACGGAACCGCGCGCGTCGCGCTCGAACAGCGCATGAAACGCATGGCAAACATATTATTATGGGAACGGAGGAATACCCTATGAACTGCGAATGGCTCGGTCATTCGACCTTTCTGATCACCAACGAAGCGGGCGGACGCCTTGTCACCGATCCCGTGGACGAAAAAAGCATCCCGAACCTAAAGCACGTCATTGCGGACGTGATCACCGTTTCGCACCGGCATTTCGATCACTGCGCCGCGGAGCGCATCGGCGGCGAACCGGCGATCAAGGAAACCGTCGAACCCGAAACGCTCGCGGGCTTTTCGATTCGCGGATTCCGCACGTTCCATGACGAGGTGAAAGGCGCAAAGCGCGGACCGAACGTGATCTTTTCGATCGAAGCGGACGGGCAGAAGATCGTGCACTGCGGCGACCTCGGGCACATGCCGGACGACGAAACGCTCGAAGCGATCAAGGGCTGCGATATTCTGCTGCTTCCGGTCGGCGGCATCTTCACCGTCGACGGCAAAGCCGCGTGGGAGATCACAAAGCGCGTCGCGCCGAAAACCGTCGTGCCGATGCACTTCTTTACGTCCGACCTCGGGTTTCATCTCGAGCCGGTCGACAATTTCCTCGCCGCGGCAAAGGCGGACCCCGCACCGATCGTGATCAACGTCCCCTCGCGCGGCTGAAAGGAGTGCCTTATGCTCGGAACGTTTACCTTCTCCAATCCCACGAAGCTCTACTTCGGCGAAGAAGCGCTCGAAGGACTGAAAACGGAGCTGCCGAAGTACGGCAGGACCGTGCAGCTGATCTACGGCGGCGGTTCCGTCAAGAAAAACGGGATCTACGACGCGGTCGTTTCGATCCTGCGCGTGTGCGGCAAAACGATCGTCGAGGACGGCGGCGTAATGCCGAACCCCACGGCGGAGAAACTGCGCGACGGCGTGCGCATCGCGCGCGAAAACAACGTCGACCTGCTGCTTGCGGTCGGCGGCGGCTCCTGTTGCGACTATGCAAAGGCGGTGTCCGTGTCGGTACACGAGCCCGAGGACCCGTGGATCAAGTATTTCGCGCGCTACGAGGATCCGACCTGCGAGATCGTGCCGGTCGGCTGCGTGCTGACGATGGCGGGAACCGGCTCGGAGATGAACGGCGGCTCGGTCATTACGAACACAGCGGAGAAGATGAAGATCGGCAAGGTCTTTGACGAGCGCGTGAACCCGCGTTTCTCGATCCTGAACCCGAAGTTCACGTATTCGCTTCCGATGCGGCAGACCGTCGCGGGCGTGTACGACATTTTCAGCCACATCTGCGAGCAGTATTTCTCCGGCACGGATGAGAACGTGAGCGACGCGCTTTCGGAGGCGCTGATGCGCACGGTGGTGAGCGCCTCGCGCATCGTGATCCGCGAACCCGAAAACTACGAGGCGCGCTCGAACATCATGTGGGCGGCGACGTGGGCGCTGAACAATCTGATCGGCTGCGGCAAAACCGAAGACTGGATGGTGCATATGCTCGGGCAGGCGATCGGCGCGTACACCGACGCGACGCACGGACTGACGCTCGCGGCGGTCTCGCTGCCGTACTACCGGCTCGTCATGCCGTACGGCCTGCCGAAATTCGTCCGCTTCGCAAAGGAGGTCTGGCGCGTCGATCCCGCGGGAAAGACGGACGAGCAGATCGCGGAGGAAGGACTTTGCGCCATGCATGCATGGATGAAGGAGATCGGCGTCGCCGTTTCGATGCGCGATCTCGGCGCGACCGCGGACATGATCGAGGGCATTGCGGACGCGACGATCCTCATGGACGCCGGCTATCATGCGCTGACGCGGGACGAAGTCGTAAAAATCTTGAACGAGAGCTTATAAGCAAGGAGGAACAACGCCATGATGAAGTCTTTGGTTGCATATTTTTCCGCAAGCGGCGTGACCGCGGGCGTCGCGGCGCGGCTGGCAAGCGGCATCGGCGCGGAGCTTTTTGAAATCGTGCCCCAAACGCCGTATTCTGACGCCGATCTGAACTGGATGGACAAAGAATCGCGGAGCACGCTGGAGATGAAGGATCTGTCCGCGCGTCCGCCGCTGAGCGGCAAGGTCGCACCAGTGGACGAGTACGACATCATCTTCGTCGGCTTCCCGATCTGGTGGTACCGCGAGCCGTCGATCATCGACACCTTCCTCGAGGCGTACGATTTTGCCGGAAAGACCGTTATCCCGTTCGCCACGTCCGGCGGCTCGGGACTCGGCAAGGCGCCCGCGCGCATGGCGGAGCTGTCCAAAGCGAACGTTTTGCCCGGCAGGGTCTTCCCGCCGAAGGTGTCGGAACGCGAGCTTAAGGACTGGGTAAGAAGTCTGCCGATCTGAAAAAGAACATGACAAAGCGCCGCGACTGCGGCGCTTTTTGTACTTTCGGGTTCTGCCCGGATCTTACAAACTCCGTTACCGTGTAACGAACATCTCTTCACGGTATTCCCATTTATTCAGAAAATTCCCGTCGTTATACACGATAGACACCTTTTTGCTTTCCCCGGAATTGAGTACAACCGTGAACTCGGCGTCCCCAAACAAAGAACCGTATTTTTGACACGATAGTTTCGCGATATGCTTTTTCCCATCCGCCGGAACAACAAAATCCTTATAGTATCCCCTGGTCAAACGCGCGGTTTGACCTTCAAACGAAACCGTTACACTGCAATTGCCAATCAATTTGAGAAACGTATTGAATGCCACGCGTAGGGTTCCGTTTGCACCGGGACCGATCGGACAACCGCAGAACGGGCAGCTATTCGCTCGATCAGATACCTCTCTGCCGCAATCCGGACATTTCATCAAAGCCATACTGTTTTCCCTATCTTATTCCGTTTGGACGCGTCCTTCATCCTTTGAGTCCATGCTTTTGGTTTCTGCTTTTCGGCGAATCAATATCCATGATCGTCCAAATAATCTCCGACCAAGTCCTGAAACTCTTTTCCCGATATGTTTCCGTCATGGTTTTTATCCGCATCATTCGCGTTATATGTCTTTCCGTAACTGCTTGAACTGCTGAAGCAGCCGAAATTCATGACGCCGACAGTCGCAATAAGAAGAATCACGATCAAAAAGAGCGTAATTCCTGCTTTCCCGATTTTATGAGTGTTTCTCATTTTTCTTCCCCTTTCCGATATAGTTCGCAACAGTCCTCCGATCATCGAAATTGCGATCGAACGATCGGAAAAGTTCTGTTCCCGAAATAATTATAGTAAATATATTTACTAATGTCAATAGTAAAAATCTTTACTGGTGTATGCTGTCAAAAACGATGGGGAGAATATCGATATGAACTATCGCAAGCGCATACGCGATTTAAGAGAGGACCACGACAAGACGCAGACGGAGATTGCCGAAATGCTCGGCACGTCGCAGACGATGTACGCGCGCTATGAACGCGGCGCAAGCGAGCTGCCGATCCGCCACCTTTTGAAGCTTGCGGAATATTACGGCGTTTCGACCGATTATATTCTCTGCCGCACCGATCGGACCGATTAAAAAAAGATTCCTCGGCGTAAAGCGCCTCGGAATGACAAAGCGCCGCGACTGCGGCGCTTTTTTATGGATTCAAAAGCTTTTTTCGCGCTTTCCAGTCGGGCATGTACCGATCGAGGATCGCCTTGAATTCCGGTCCGTGCCCGTGCACGCGGATGTGCGCGAGCTCGTGAAGGATCACATATTCGAGGCAGGGGAGCGGATAGTGTGCAAGCTGCAGGTTCAGCGTGATCTTTTTCGTCCGCGTGTTGCAGCTGCCCCAGCGCGAGGTCATGTCGCGGATCGTCCATTCGTTCGGCACGAGTCCCGTCTTTTCCGACCACAGCGGCAGGTAATGCTCGATCTCTGCGGTCAGCCGTTCGCGCAGAAACGCGTTCAGCACGGCTTTGCGCTTTTCGGGCGACGGTTCGCCCCGAAGCGAAATCGTGATGCCGTCGGAACCGAGGACGGCGCCGTTTTTCTTTTGGTTTTCGAGTACGGAAAGCGGGTATGCGCGCCCGAACAGACGGACGGATTCGCCGGAAACAAAGTGTTTCGGCTCGTCTGCGTGACTCTTTTTCACCTGTTCGGCATGCGCGCGGATCCAGCCCGCTTTTTCGGACAGGAACAGGCGGATCAGCACCTCGGGATACAGCCGCGGCGCGGTGACGCGCACGGTCCCGTCCGGCGGCAGGATCGTGACGCGCACGTTTTTCACGCGCTTGCGGACGACGACCGCCTCGATGCCGTCGACCGTGATCGTCTTTTCGCCGTTCATTTATGGTACGCCTCGTGCGCCAGGATCTTGAAGCCGCGGTAGATCTGTTCGAGCAGCAAAAGCCGCGCGATGCGGTGCGGAAAGGTCATTTTTGAGAACGAAAGCTTTGCGTTTGCGCGGGCGTATACCTCCGGCGAAAGCCCCAGGGAGCCGCCGATGAGAAACGTCAGCGGGCGCGCTTCGGTCTCCTTTTCTTCGAGGAACGCGGCGAACTCCTCCGAGCGCATCTGCTTTCCGTCGATCGCAAGCGCGACGACGAAATCCTTTGCGCCGATCGCTTTCAGAATGCGTTTGCCCTCCTTGTCGCGGACGATATCCTCCTCCGCGGGATGCAGGGATTCCGGCGCTTTTTCGTCGGGCAATTCGATGATTTCAAGCGTGCAGAAGCGTCCGAGCCGCTTTTGAAACTCGGCGCAGGCGTCTTCGAAATAGCGTTCCTTCAGTTTTCCGACACAGACGATGCGAACGGTCATAAAATCTCGAACACCCCCGTCGGTTCCTCACGTGCGGCGACGGCGATCTGCATGTCGTTCGCGATGCCCGCTTCCTCCAGAACGGAGCGCACGGCGATCATCGCAAGCGCGGGATAGTTGTTTTCCTGGCTCAGGTGCCCCAGGATCACGTTTTTCACGCCGGTCTCGTGGAGCTTCACGAGCGCGCGGCCGCAGTCGTCGTTGTTCATATGCCCGTTGCCGGAGAGGATGCGCTTTTTCAAAAGATACGGATAGCTGCCCGCCATCAGCATGTCGACGTCGTGGTTCGCCTCGAACAGCAGAAGGTCGCAGCCGGACAGGATCGAAAGGATGCGCGCGTCGACGTGACCGAGATCGGTGCATACGCCGACCTTATGCCCCTGCGCGGAAACGGTGAACCCCACGCAATGGACCGCGTCGTGCGGGACGGAAAACGGCAGAATGCGCGCGCCCGCGAGGTAGAAATCGCGGTCGGACTCGAACACGCAAACGTTTTTGGCGGCGACGTCGCGAAGAGGCGCCTTCAGCACCGACCACGTATCTGCGTTCGCGTACACCGGAATATCGTATTTTTTGGACAGAATATTGACGCCGCGCACATGGTCGATATGCTCGTGCGTGATGAGGATCGCGGAGAGCGTGCGCGGGTCAACGCCCACCCGTTCCAAAAGCTCGGTGATGCGTTTGCACGAAAGCCCCGCGTCGATCAAAAGACGCGCGTTTCCCGCTTCGATATAGGTCGCGTTCCCCGAGGAACCGCTGCACAAAGGACAAAGCTTCATATTGCCTCCCGATTTATCAGTATAGCACATTTGCGGATAGACGAAAAGCTTTTTGTTGCGCCGCGAAAAAAGAAGTGGTATACTCATCGCATGATCATTGAGGAACTGGCGCTTGCCAAACTGAATCTGACGCTCGGCGTGCTCTATAAGCGCGACGACGGCTATCACGCCCTCGACACCGTGATGCAGACGGTGTCGCTGTTCGACCGCGTATTCGTGGAGAAATCGCGCACGGTCGAGGTGCACGTGACCGGCATGACGCTGCCGCAGGACAACACCATGTACCGCGCGGCGATGTTATATAAGGAAGCGACCGGCTGCGGGGCGAACATCCGCTGCGAAAAGCGGATCCCCGCCGAAGCGGGCATGGGCGGAGGCAGCGCGGACGCCGCGGCGGTTCTGCGCGGGCTGCAGCGCCAGCACCGCATGGCGGACGACCGGACGCTCCGCGAGATCGCGCTCAGGGTCGGCGCGGACGTGCCGTTTCTGCTGCGCGGCGGCACCTGCCGCTGCGAGGGCGTCGGCGAGATCCTGACGCCGTTCCCGCTCGGAAAGCGGCTCTGGTTCGTGATCGCAAAGCCGGAGCACGGCGTTTCCACGCGCGAACTGTTTTCGCGCCTGCCGCTGCCGCGGCCGCGGGTACAGACGCTTTCCGCCGTCGCCGCGCTCGCGAAGGGCGACCTGCATGCGCTTGCGCCCTTGATGCAGAACGTGCTGGAACCCGCCGCGATCGAGCTGGTGCCGGAGATCGGAGAGCTGAAACGGAAGCTCCTGGGCGCCGGCGCGATCGCCGCGCAGATGACCGGAAGCGGCTCCGCCGTGTTCGGGCTGTTTGAAACCGAAGAAGATGCGAAGGCGGCGCTGCCCGCCGTTTCGGACGCCGCGTTTTCCGCCGTCTGTTATTCGCTGTGAGGGAACACCATGGATGATCGTCGTATCCGGATTTTAGTCGCGTCCGGCATTCTTGCCGCCGTGATCTTCGTGCTGACCGCGTTTCTCAGGATTCCGATTCCCGCGGGGTATATTCATCTCGGCGACACGGGCGTGTTCTTTGCCGCCATGCTGCTGCCGCCGGGCGTTGCGGCGGTATGCGCCGGTCTGGGCAGCGCGCTTGCGGACCTCATCGGGTTTCCCGCTTACGTGCCGGTCACGTTCGCCGTAAAGGGGCTCACCGCACTCGTGTTTGCGCTTCTGTGGCGGCGCAAGGACCGGCTTCATTATCTTGCGTTCCTTGCGGTTCCCGTCATTCCGGTCGGGTATTTCCTGTTTGAACTGATCCTGTACCGGAACTTTGCGTGGGTCGACCTGCCGCTGAATCTTTTGCAGAGCGTCGTCGGCGCGGGGCTTGCGTTTGCGCTGGACCGCGCGGGAAAGGATCGCTTCCGGCTGTAATTCAAAAACCGCTTCGTTCTACCGGCAGTAGAGATGTGTTCTCCTGCCGGTGGACTTTTTTTCGGAAAAATAGAGTGCCCTTGACAAACGGCCGTGCTATGATTATGTTCAGAAGAGTATGTAGTATTGGAGGCACATCATGCGCATCCGCATTTCCGCAGACAGTACCTGCGATCTGAGCAAAGAGCTGCTCGAAAAATATGACGTGGCGATCACGCCGCTGTATATCCGTCTCGGCGAAAAGGACCTCAAGGACTCGATCGAGGTCACGCGCGACGATATCTTCAGCTACGTCGAACGCACCAAATCCATCCCCAAGACCGCCGCGGTCAACGTCGGCGATTACGTGGATTTCTTTACGAAGGTCAAGGAGGAAGGGTACGACGGCATCGTGCATTTCACGATTTCCGCCGATATGTCGTCCTGCTATCAGAACGCGTGCCTGGCCGCCGGAACCTTCGAAAACGTGTATATCGTCGACTCCCGCACGCTTTCCACCGGCATCGGACACCTTGTGCTCGACGCGTGCGAGCTGCGCGACGAGGGCAAGACCGCGAAGGAGATCTTCGATATTCTGGAGGAGCGCAAGCAAAAGCTCGACGTCAGCTTTGTGCTCGACACGCTGCGCTATCTCGCGCTCGGCGGGCGCTGCAATTCGCTGCTCGCCTTCGGCGCGAACATCCTGAACATCAAGCCGTCGATTCAGGTCAGGGAAGGCAAGATGGGCGTCGACAAGAAATACCGCTGCTCGTTCGAGCGCGCGGTCGTGCGCTATGTCAACGACAAGCTCGCCGATCACGACTCGCTGAACCTGAAGCGCATCTTCATCACCGACTCCGGCTGCTCCGACGAGGTCCGCAATGCCGCGGAGGAGGCGGTATTGAAGAACGCGCCGTTCGCGGAGGTCATCCACACCCGCGCGGGCTGCACGATCAGCTCGCACTGCGGTCCGAACTGCATCGGCATCCTCTTCTACAGAAAATAAAACCATAACCCCACGGGCGGCGGTCGAAAGACCGTCTCTTTTTTCATAAAAATACGCTTTTATTGAAAATTTACTTTGCTTTTGCGCCGATCTGTATTATACTGTAACCGAACAATCCGCCGCGCGGTCTTTTTTCGCGTACGGAAAAGTTTATCAAGGAACAAGGGGGTAATTTCACAGCATGAAAACCAGAAGACTCACCAAAAAAGAGATGATCATCTTCGCAATCGGTCAGCTCGGTTGGTCCATCCTGAGCGGCATCATCGGCGCTTGGTTTGTAACTTTCTATCTGCCGACGTCGGGCGACCTAAACGAAGGCGCGTTCCAGTACATTCCGTCCGGTCTCGTCATTGCGGGCGTCCTGACCGTGCTCGGCCTCATCACTGCGCTTTCCCGCGTGTTCGACGCAGTTACCGACCCGCTCATTGCATCGCTTTCCGACCGCAGCAAGAAC
>JAEEGF011717898.1_pt1 | contig 19780 bp, 18 predicted proteins | sample 9134171 | NCBI WGS metagenome assembly JAEEGF01 (sample SAMN16246542, study PRJNA631951) | gut metagenome | biome: gut microbiome; feature: rumen; material: AP-attached | host: Bos | place: Iran: Karaj | collected 2018-10
AGGAGTTAGGAGTTTGGAGAGGGGCTGGGGGTGAGGCTGGGGAAGCTTTTTTTCGTCATCGTCAGCACGTTGTGGCCTTCGATGCGGTGGTAGCTCAGGCCGTCGGTCATCTGGTGGAGGAGCAGGATGCCCATGCCTCCGGGTGGCCGCTGGTCGGGGGGTAGTGAGAGGTCGATGCCGGCATAGGTGGTGGGGTCGAAGGGTATGCCGTCGTCGCAGATGGTGATTTGCAACAGGGGTTGCTCCGTGCCGTTGTGGCATGATGACTCGCCCCCCGACCATGTGGCCCTCATGGTGATGGTGGTGGCACGGCCATGGTTGATGATGTTGGCCACTGCCTCCTCGGCCGCCAGTCGCAGCCGCTTCGCCTGCTTGTCGTCGATTGCTGCCTGGCGGGCGACGTGCTCTATGTAGGGTTGCAGACGGCCTATCTGGCTCATCGACGCCGACATGGTGAGCACGGGCCCCATCCACTTGATGGCCATCAGCGTGATGTCGTCGCTCTGCGGCGCATCGTCGATATGGCGGTGCACGGCATCCTCCATCGCCAGCACCAGCTGCTGGGGGCTGTCGCTGGCATGGCCGACGGCCAGTTGCACCACCTGCTCACGGCCGAACAGCCGCCCCGCGGGGTTCTTGGCCTCGCTCAGCCCGTCGGTATAGAGGAACAGCATGTCGCCAGGCCGCAGCTGCGCCTCCTGCCCATCGTAATCCCAGTCGGGCAGTGCGCCTACGGGCAGGTTGGGCTTGACAGGCAATGCAGAATGACGAATTCCGAATTCGGAATTCGTCATTAAAAGTGGAGCCTCGTGGCCAGCGTTGCAGTAGTCGAGGTGGCCTGTGGCGAGGTGGAGGATGCCCACGAACATGGTGACGAAGTAGCCCGCCGTGGACTCCTCGCTCAGGTTGCGGTTCATCGTGGCCACGAGTGCCGTGGCACTGTCGGCACGGCGCGTCTCGCTGCGAAACATGGCCCGCATCACAGCCATCATCAGTGCTGCGGGCATGCCCTTGCCACTGACGTCGCCAATGCAGAAGTAGAGCCGGTCGTCGCGCAGGTAGAAGTCGTAGAGGTCGCCACCCACATCGCGGGCCGGAGTGAGGGCAGCATGCAGGTCGAAGGGGGCTGGGGGTGAGGCTGGTGGGGGCGAAAGGGGGGCTTTGGGGCCCTGGGCGGGCAACATGGCCATCTGGATGCCGTGGGCTATCTTCAGCTCGCGCTCCAGGGCGGCCTTCGCCGCAGTGACGGGCGTGGTGATGTTGCTGATCATCCTGCGGCAGATGAGGTAGATGGCTATCAGTGCCACGACCATCACCAGCAGGATGATGGTGTTGAGCATGCGCCCGTTGTAGAAGAGGAGGTCCGTAGGCACTACGACGACAATGGTCAGGTCGGTGAATTTGATGCCCGTATAGAAAATCCTCGATTCCACACCGTCGATTTCCATCGTCGCCTTTCCACTGTTGCCCTTCGTCGTCTGCTCCACCACACGGGCATCGGGTTCTTTCAGCATCCGCTCCTCGTCGGGATGCAGGATGTAGGTCCCCTCGCTATTGATGACATAACAATATGAATGGTGGCTGCGCCCCTTCTCGAAGCGCTCGTTGATGCCCCTGATGTCGTCCATCATCTTTTCCTGCATCGACTTTAGCGACAGCTCCACGGCGAGCATGGCCACGGGCTTGCCCTCGCGGTCGTGAACGGGGGTGGCATACATGGCTGGCAAATGCCTGCTCATCCTGGCAGAGACGACACGCCTGTCGAAACGGACGCCTATCCATGCGCCCGAATCAGCCTCCATGCCCTGGCGATACCAGGGGGCCTCGTAATAGGTTACGAACTCCTTGTTTATGCCCACCTGCAAGTCCCCCAACGAGTCGCGTATGCCAACGGGCACGAAGAACTGCCCCATCTCAGGGTAGTAGTCGGGCAGGAATATCAGTCCGCTGAACGAGATGGTGGGGTTCAGGCGCATGATGCGCTCCATGTGGTCGTACATCTTCTCTGGCTCGTCGATGTCGCGCTCAATGTCGTGCACATTGTTCTTCACCGCCACATATACGTCGGAGAGCCGGCGCCGCAGCTCGCCCTGCAGCTTCATCAAGATGCCCATGTAGCGCCCCTGCGCCTCGTCGAGCATATACTCACGCACCGAGAAATACACGATGCAGGAGATGACAGCTATCATCGCCACCACCACCGCCATGATGCGGAAGGTCAGTCGCTTGGCCAGGGAGTTTGCCATGTCTCTTCAAAGCTGCTATTGCATCCACTCACTCCGACATGTTCTTGATGTAGGGCAGCTCGGGCAGGTTCTTGAAGCCGTAGAGGCGCTCGGCATTGGCTCCGAGGAATGCCGCCTTCTCGTCGTCGGTGAGGAGGGTGCTCTTGCTGATGAAGTCGTAGCTCATGCGATAGGTGATGGCGGTGATGGTGCGGGGGTAGTCGCTGCCCCACATCAGCTTCCCGACGCCCACCGTGTCGATGGCCTGGCGGATGACCTTGATGGCCGTGGGGAAGGGGTAGAACTCGGAGTTGTAGAGCCAGGTGATGCCGCCACTCTCCATGTAGACGTTCTCGTTGAGGCAGAGGCGCAGCTGGCTCTCCCATCCCTCGGCCACGGGCATGCCGAAGTGGCCTATGACCACCTTCAGCCGTGGGCACTCCTGGATGACCTCGCGCAGCTCGCCCACCTGGTGGTCGCCGTCGATGAGGGTGATGCTCAGCAACACGCCCAGCTGCTCCATCAGGTGGAACATGCGCATCATCTCGTCGCTGTTGAGGAAGACGCGCTGCGTGTCGGTGATGAGGCGGTGGCCAGGGATGGCCATGCCTCGGAACTGCTTCTTGCGGATGAGGTCGTCGGCCTGGGCGAAGAACTCCGGGCGCAGGTAGTCGGCCATGCCACATACGAAGAAGCGGTCGCCGTAGTGCTCTTGCACCCACTTCAGGTATTTGTTTTGTATGCCGTCGATGAACTCCTGCACCACCACGGCGGCCTGCACCTGGGCGTAGTTCATGTTGGATAGGAACACCTCGGCGGTGTTGTGCCCGTCGATCATGAAGGGTGGCAGCATCTGCACCTCTTCGCCCAGAAACATCGAGCGTCCGTTGGGCAGGGGCGAAATCTTCTGGCCGTTCCATGTGGTGTCCTGCCGATACCACAAGTGGCTGTGGGCGTCAATGATAGTCATGCTTATTAATCTTTTAATCTATTAACCTTTTAACGTTTACTTTGGTTGAACAGCCCGGCTTTCTCCAAGAGGGGTACGACGCGGTCAGCCAGTATGCGTTTTCTGTCATCTTGTTCCGAGCGGTATTCCAGCCACAGGTCGTGGTAGTCCTTCAGCATCTGCTCAATCAGGGCATCGTCGAGTAGGCGAATGTCGATGTGCCCTTTCTCATCGGCCCCCCACGAGATGAGGTAGCACACCTGCTGCTTGTTGTACTGAGAAGCCGCAATGGTGCCGGCAATGCCTCCAAACATCACTGAGGTGAATGCCACGCTGTTTCGGGCCGCGCGCCCAATCATCTTGTTGACGAACAATACGCTGTGCTCGCCAATACGCACAGCACGAGTGTAGCCATTGCCGAAACCTGTCTTCTGATAGCGCAGGTTGCGGCAGTTCACATAGAGCGTGTCGGCTTGCATCACGGCGAAGGCGTTCTTCTTCAGCGTCTTGTCTACACGGGCATCGCCCGTGGTGAGCACATAGTCGTTGCCGCCCCACCACAGCTGACGACTCTTGCTGTGATGGTCGGTGAAGAGGGTGTCGAGCTGTATGCCATTGCCGCTCATCAAGTCGGAAAGCGTCATGAAATAGCGGCTCTGCGCGTCAGCCGTGGTTACCGCCACAAGTGCGATGAGAAGGGTGAAAAGATGTCTCATAGAATCTACGAACTTTAAACTTAAAATATTCATTTTTCAATTATCAATCTTCAATGGATTTATTTAGGTTGCTTAAAAATGGTACCGCAGCCCCAAGTTGAAACCCAGTCGCTCGAAGCCTGGTATCAACCCCTTTCCACCGGAATCTTCTCCTGGAAAGATGTGGGCAGTCTCTCTGATGTCGAGTGCGATGCCCACCCGCTCTTTAGGCAGATATTCGATGCCACCACGGAACATGAAGCCAAAGCCACCCGACGACCAGTTCTTGCTGATATAGTACTGGTAATGTTTGTCTATGACATAGTGCGCATAACCCATGCCTATCGACCAGCTGGCAACCCAGCGTCGACCCAGTGCCCCAGCGCGCACATACGCCAAGCCTACATAATAGAGTTTAAGCGGTTTGTCGGTGCCGGGGAAACTATAGTCGGTGGAACTGTGCGAGAGGTTGACACCAAAACCCTTGCCCTCTCTCAGCTGCCAAAAGTCAATAGCAAACCCTCGCCCCCCTCTCCAAGTCACGTCGTCGTATCCGTCGTTCACCTTGCTGGTGATGAATCCCGGCTCGTAACTGATGCCAACGGTATAGCCGCTATAAGCCTCCTGGGCGGCGGGGATGCGGACAGTCTGGCTGGTCTGTTGCTGGTTCATGCCCAGCATCTGCACGGCCTCTTGGGCAGATGAGGGCAGGGCAACGTATGCCAGCAATAGTGTGATGACGAACTTTCTCATATTTGTATTAGTGTTAGGTGTTGCTCCAGGTGACGCGCTGCTGGTCTCCGATGATGTCCTTCACCTGTTGTACCAGTTGCCAGTCGGGCTCCTCGTTGGCCCATTGGATATTGCGCTTCACGTTCTTCGGGTTGGCCGACGAGAAGAGCGTGGAGGCGATGCGGGGATTGCTCACCGAGTATTGCATGGCCAGGCGCTCGATGGGGTAGCCCTTCTGGGTGCAGAAGGCGGCGGCACGGGCGCATGCCTCGACCAGCGGCTTCGGGGCGGGGTGCCAGGCGGGCACGCCACGCTGGCTGAGCAGGCCCATGGAGAGCGGCGAGGCGTTGACGACGCCCACGCCATGCTGCTCGAAGAAGTCGAGCTCGTCGGCCAAGGCATCGTCGCAGAGGCAGAAGTGGCAGAAGTTGAGGATGCTCTCAACGTTGAACGTTGCGCTCGACCTCTGGTCGCTTGCTACCGAAGGGACGCAAGAACGTTGAGCGTTGAACGTCTCCACCACCCATTTCAGGTTCGCCAGTTGCAGGTCGGTGATGCCCACATGGCCCACGAGGCCTTTCTCCTTCAGGGCGAAGAGGGCGGGCAGCGTCTCGTCGACCACCTTCTGCAAGCCTCCGGGCAGGGCGGCCTGGAACTCGATGTCGTGCACGTTGATGAGGTCGATGAAGTCGATGCCTAAGCGCTCCATGCTCTCGTAGACGCTACGGGTGACGCGCTCGGCCGAGTAGTCCCACGTGTTGTGGCCGTCCTCGCCATAGCGACCCACCTTCGTGCTCAGGTAGTATTTGTCGCGGGGGATGTTCTTCAATGCCTGGCCCAGCACGGTCTCGGCCTTGTAGTAGCCATAGTAGGGACTTACATCGATGAAGTTGATGCCCCCGTCGATGGCGGCCTCAACGGCTTCGATGCTCTCGCCCAGCTTTGTCTCGTGAAACACACTGCCCAGCGACGAAGCGCCGAAGCCCAATTGGGAAATCTTCATTCCCGTCTTTCCAAGTTCTGTGTAACGCATATTTTTATGGGAGTTAAAGGGAGTTATAGGGGAGTTAAAGGGAGTTAAAGGGAGTTATAGGGGAGTTAATGGGGAGTTAAAGGGAGTTATGGGGAGTTATCGCTTCGCTCGGGAGTTAAAGGACGATAGACTCGTGCCTCGTTTAAACTTGAGTCTTGGAGTTGAGTTGTGGAGCAGCAGAACTATCGTCCTTTAACTCCCTTTAACTCCATTAACTCCTTTAACTCCCAAAATGAATTCAGTACAGGCGGAACATCCGCTCCATGGGCTGCCATTTCTCGTCGCTACGGGCATCGGCGGAGCATCCCTGGAACCGGGCCACGAAGGCCTCCCACTCAGCCTGGCGGGGGAGCGTGGCCAAGCGGTCCATAGCCTCGCTCCAGTTGAAGTCGGCCGGCGCGTCGACAATCATCACCAAATGGTTGCCCACGATGTAGATTTCCATCTCGAGGATGCCCACCTGGCGGATGCCGTCGCGTATCTCCTTCCAGCTGTATTCCTCGCTATGCCATTTGCGATATTGGGCTATCAGCTCGGGGTCGTCGCTGATGTCGAGCATCTGCACGTAGCGCTTTATCTTCCCTCCCGAGAGGGTCTGAGCATATCCGTCCATTGTTAATTCCGTTATTAGGGAGTGAAAAGGAGTGAGAGGGAGTGAGAGGAAGTGAAAGGACAATAGTTCTACTAACGGGAATCGTCATCCCAACTCTTCGTTCGCCCTTGGTCACTTACAAGTCAAAAAAAACTCCTAACTCCTAACTCCTAACTCCTAACTCAAAGAACTCCTAACTCCTAACTTATACGCCCTATACCCATAGATGATAATGAGGAGGAAGCAGAGCAGCGGCAACACGAACGACACGTTCACGGCGGGATGGCCCATCACGGTGTGCAGGTCGATGATCATGCCCTGAAGCGGCGGCATCAGCGCTCCGCCCACGATGGCCATCACCAGGAAGGCGGCACCCAGCGTGGTGTCCTGACTATCTACATTCTCCAGAGCGATGCCATAGATGGTGGGGAACATGAGCGACATGAAGAAGCTGATGCCCACCAGGCAGTAGAGGCCCGCCATGCCCACGATGCTGATGGCTCCCAACGAGCACAGGGCGGCGCCACATCCGAAGATGGCCAGTAGACGGCGGCTATTGACATATTTCATCAAGAAGGTGGAGATGAAGCGGCTACAAAGGAAGAGCGACATGGCCACGATGTTGTAGTTTTGCGCCGTAGCCTTGTCGATGCCCAGGTTGTCGGCATAGTGAATGATGAACGTCCACGTCATGATTTGTGCGGCCACGTAGAACATCTGTGCGGCCACGCCCTCGCGATAGATGGTGTTGTGCCACAGGTTAGATAGCGTCTGCCGAGTGGTGTGTGTCATGCCCTTCGCCTTCTGCTCCTCGCTTTGCGTCTTCGGCATCTTCGTCAGCCCAATGATGATGAACATGACGAGCACCACCAGGCCAATGGCCACGTAGGGATTGCGGATGACGGCGAGGTCGTGCACGCGGATGTCGGCCTTCTCAGCCTCGGAGAGCGCCTGGAATACCACTTGTCCGGCGGCATCGCGGCGGTCGCTAATGAGCTGAGGCAACACGATGAGCGAGGCCACGCTCATGCCGCAGAGCGAGCCCATGGGGTTGAAGGCTTGCGCCAGGTTCAGGCGGCGCGTGCTCGTCTCCTTCGCTCCCAACGAGAGGATGAAGGGGTTGGCAGTGGTCTCCAAGAAGGCCAGGCCGAAAGTGAGGATATAGAGCGACAGGCAGAAGAACATGAAGCTCTCTTGGGCGGCAGCTGGGATGAACAGGAAGGCGCCGATGGCATAGAGCGCCAAGCCAAGCAGGATGCCGCTCTTGTAGCTATATTTGCGGATGAACAGGGCGGCGGGGATGGCCATCGTGGCATAGCCGCCATAGAAGGCGAATTGCACCATCGACGCCTTGGCGGCGGTGAGCTCCATCAACGTCTGGAAAGCCGCCACCATCGGGTTGGTGATGTCGTTGGCGAAGCCCCAGAGGGCAAACAACGTCGTGACGAGGATGAACGTCACGAGATACTTTTTCTCAATCAGTTTTGCTTTCATTGTGTCTATGTTTTTTCTGTATTGAAGTCTTCTCCTTCATCGCCCCTTCCCCTGATGCGCCTGGCCGCACCGCGCCATTCATCTGGAGCACCATCAGAGAGAGGGCAGCCTCGTGGGCAAATTCGGGCACAAAGATACGAAGAAAAAAACTTTTGACCATACTAAAACCGTTTTTTTTCCAAACGAAATGCGCCTCGCCCCCATTTCAACACCACACGCGCCATCAGTTGGCACTATGAGGCGAACGAGAAACGGGCAAGTGACTCCACGTCATAGCATGGGAAAGGCCGAGAAAGCCGTGTGCACGCAAACAGTATGATTGATTTGCGTCAAGAATACCCCACGCTTTGAAAGAAACAATTAAAAATCAGCCACTTGAACAACATAAAAGCAGTAATTTTGCACGCGATTTGAAAAATCAACCTCATAAATACTAATTATTTAAGCATTATGGCAGAAAAGAAAACTACGAAGAAGGCAGCCGCCGAGACCAAAGAGGTGGTTGCAGAGAAGAAGACAACGCGCAGAGCCGCTGCTGTGAAAGCAGAGAAAGCCGTGGTGGCCGTGAACGCTGAGAACATCGGTTTCAAGGCTGGCGACGTGTACCAGGCACTGGCAGCAGCCGAGAAGGCACTCACCGTGAAGGAGATTGCAAAGGCTGCAAGCATTTCGGAAGAGGAAACACTGCTCGGTCTGGGCTGGCTCTTCAAGGAGGGCAAGCTGCAGAGCACCGAGGACAACAAGATTGCCCTGGCTTAATACAGCTTCGGTGTACGAACAGCAAATTCTAACAATACTGTTGGGTGTAGGCGCGCCTGGCATCAGCGTGAAAAAGCTGGCCAAGCACGTCTACAACCATTATTGTACACTCTTCTACCAGCCCGACTTCCGCGATGTATACCGGGCAGTGCGGCAGTATGTGCAGCGGCAGTCGCGCTCGCAGCAGGGACTGCTGGAGCATGCCGAGCGGTGGGGATGCTACCGGCTGAACACCCGCAACGCATCGGCCCGGCAGCTGATGCTCAACTTCAAGGCGCAGCAAGAGAGCCAAGCGGAAAAAGAAGAAAGCGAGAAGCCGACGGTCGACCTCTCGCTGAGTTTGTTTGATTAGCGATATGCTTCTTTTTGTCATCCGTGGCATGCTGTTCGAGCAGTGGCTCGGCGGCGCGTGGCCACGAGAAGAGCATCGCGCGCTCCAATCCGTTTTTTCAGAACTTTGCAAAAACACGACGATGATGGAAGCAAAAAAGAAACTCGTGTCACTACTTGTTCCCTGCTACAACGAGGAGCGGGCCTTGCCACGTTTCTACGAAGAGGCTTGCAAGGTCATCGACGCTATCGGCCAGTATGATTTCGAACTTTTCTTTGTCGATGATGGCAGCCGCGACAACACCCTGACGGTGATTGACGCCCTGCATGCCAGCGACAAGCGGGTGTCGTACATCAGCCTCTCGCGCAACTTCGGCAAGGAGAACGCCATGCTGGCGGGGTTCGACCATGTGGCGGGCGACAGCGTGGTGGTGATGGATGCCGACCTGCAAGACCCGCCGTCGCTGATACCCCAGATGCTGGAGTATTGGGAGCAGGGCTATGAGGATGTCTACGCCAAGCGGGCCAACAGGGGCGAGGAGAGCTGGCTGCGAAAGAAGTCCTCGCTGCTGTTCTATCGCATCCTGGACCACAGCACGCGCTTCGAGGTGCTGAAGAACGTGGGCGACTTCCGTCTGCTCGACCGCAAGTGCATCGAAGCCCTGCGGCAGATGCGCGAGACGGAGCGCTACACCAAGGGCATGTTCTGCTGGATTGGCTACAAGAAGAAGGAGATGGTGTTCGACCGTGGCGACCGCGTGGCCGGACAAAGCAACTGGAGCTTCAGGTCGCTGCTCAACCTGGCCATCGAGGGCATCACCTCGTTCACCACAGCCCCGCTGCGCTTAGCCAGCATCATGGGGTTCGTCATCGCCTTCGTGGCCTTCGGATTCCTGCTGTTCTACCTCACCAAGACCATCCTCTTCGGCGACCCCGTGCAGGGCTTCCCCACGCTGGTCACCCTCATCCTGTTTCTGGGCGGCGTGCAGCTGCTCTGCCTGGGCATCATGGGCGAATATGTGGGGCGCATCTTCAACGAGACGAAGAGACGGCCTCCCTATCTGGTTGATGACTTCAAGCGTGGCGAGAGCCTGAAATGAGGCTACAAACCATCAAGTTGCTTCTCGCATAATGGAAAAACTCACTCCCGAACAGCGACACAAGACGATGGCGGCCATCCGGAGCAAGAACACGAAGCCGGAGCTGATGGTGCGCCGGGGGCTGTGGAGGATGGGATTCCGCTACCGCCTGAACTCGCCACGACTGCCCGGCCACCCCGACCTGGTGCTGCGCAAATACCGTACGTGCGTGTTCGTCAATGGCTGCTTCTGGCACGGACACGGGGCAGAGCTGGAAGGCGAAGAGCCGTCAGGCACCAAAGGCTGCTGCGCCATCCCCACCACGAACCAAGCGTTCTGGGTGGCGAAAATCAGGCGCAACCAGCAACGCGACAAGCAGGTGCAGCAACGGCTGGCCGAGATGGGATGGCACTGCATCACCGTGTGGGAGTGCGAGCTGACACCCCAACGCCGGGAGGCCACTCTGAAGGCACTGGCGCACACGCTGAACAGCATCTGGATGCAAGACCACAGCGTGAAGCGACCCTATCAGATAGAAGAAGACACGCCGATGCCCATGGCCGCAGAAGATTTCAGCTCCAACAATGATTAACCGCAAAAAACATCCAAAAAAGTGAGAGGTGAGAGGTGAGAGAATAGCACACGACATGGGGAAGACATACAGCATCCTTTTCGTCTGCCACGGCAACATCTGCCGTAGTCCGATGGCAGAGTTTGTAATGAAGCACTTGGTGAGCCAGCAGGGCTGCGGGGCCCGCTTCCACATTGAGTCGGCAGCCACCAGCACCGAGGAGATAGGCAACGCCGTGTACCCTCCGGCACGGCGCAAGCTGGCCGAGCACGGCATTGGATGCCAAGGGAAAACGGCACGCCAACTCACACGCGACGACTACGCCCGATTCGACCTGCTCGTGGGCATGGACGATTGGAACATCCGCAACATGACGAGGATGTGTGGCGGCGACCCAGAGGGAAAGATTGTGAAACTAATGGACTTCACCAACCGTCCGGGCGACGTGGCCGACCCATGGTACACTGGCGACTTTGAGGCCACATGGAAAGACGTGCTGGAGGGATGCCAGGGAATGCTTAAAGAGTTAGGAGTGAGGAGTTAGGAGTTATACGAATGTTTTGAAGGCATAGCCCTGCTGCATCAGCCATTCAATGCTTTGCGGCAGGGCTGTGCGCAGTTTGTCGATGGCCTTCAGCGAGTCGTGGAAGGTGATGATGGAGCCCGGCCGCGTGTAGCGCTTCACATTGTTCACGATGTCGTCGGCCGTCATCCACTTCGAGTAGTCGCGCGTCACCACATCCCACATCACCACCTTGAATTTCCTCGACAACCAAGCATACTGCGGCAGACGCATCCAGCCATGCGGTGGACGGAAATAGCGGCTCTGTATGTAGGCATTGGCACGCTCCACATTATACATATACTCTTTGATGGAGTGTGGGAATCCACTGATATGGTTGTGGGTGTGGTTGCCCACCTGGTGGCCCTCGGCTTTTATCCTTTCGAACAGCTGCGGATATTTGCGCACGTTGTCGCCCACCATGAAGAAGGTGGCCTTGGCGCCATAGTGGCGCAGGGTGTCGAGGAGGAAGGGTGTAGACTCAGGAATGGGGCCGTCGTCGAACGTGAGGTAAACAGCACGTTCGCGACGGTCCATTCTCCATAAGGCTTTTGGGTAGAGCCAGCGGAGATAAACAGCTGGTTGCTCAATAATCACACGCTCCTGATTCCAATTACGAATTACGAATTCCCAACTCCTAACTCCTAACTCTTAACTCCTAACTCCTACATTTCCCAGTGAGCCATGTCGAGGTCGCCGCCCTTCATCATGAGTTCCGAGCAGTTCTCTTGAATCTTGTTCGTCAGCTCCTGGGCCTTCTTTTCGTCGATGCTGTAGTAAGCCCTGACCACCGAGAACATCACGTTGAGCTGCTTCAGGCAGTTGATGTTCTCCACCATCAACTCGCTGGGGCCCAACGAGAGGTAGAACTTGAAGAGCTTGTTGGCTCGCTCCCAGTAATAATCCAGGATGACCTTCGCCTTGTCGTTCTGGCCCAAGTCGATGTAGAGCAATGCCTCGCGGTAGCTGCTGCCGCTGCTGTAGATGGCGTCCTTGCCATCCTGATAGCCCAGGCGCTTGCCACTGATCACGCGGCTGTCGATGTCGTAGGGCACGTTGTAGGCAGGCAACTCAGCGTCCATCTTCTCCAGCACGGCGAGGGCTTTCTCGTTCTCTCCGTTGTCCATCAGATGGCTGGCCAAGTCCACCATCAGCATGCGGTGGGTGAGGCACATGCGCATCACCGTCTCGTCGAGATAGATGCCCTTGGTGCTCACGCCTCCAAACTTGAAGCGGTTCATCACGTTGTCGTAGGTCTTCTCGGTGTCGAAGCTGGTCATGCCAGGCACTTGACGCCCGTCGATGTTGGTGGTGAAGGGCGTGATGCGATAGGCCAATCCCTCCTGCACGAAGTGGTTGCCCAGGTTCATGTAGTTGTCCTGACCCACGGTCATGGCCACGTAGAGCGGGCGCTCCCAATTGGTGTTGGCCAGCAACTCGAGCATCATCAGCTTGCTCTTGTCCACGCCGCCGAGGTCGCTCAACGAGATGGCCATACGGTCGGGGATGCTGTCGCTTTGCATCATCATGCCACTACGGCGCACGGCATCCTTGTCGATGTTGATGTAGACGGTGTCGGTGGGGATGAGAATCAGGTTGTCCTTCAGCCTATACTGCTCCGATGGTCCCATGGCCGAGAAGGCCCAGTTCAGATAGTCGCGCTGCTTATCCTTCAGCTCCTTCGAGCGCTCGTCGCGCACCCAGTACTTCAGGATGTTCTTCAACTCGAAGGGGTCGTCGCCAAACACCTTGGCGGCATCGTCGGGCGACACCTGCTGGATGGCCTTTATGGCATACTTCACGGTGGGGTCTATCAGCACCCAGTCGTTGGTGCCGTCGCAGTATTGGTATTTCTTCCACGTAATGGGCAGCGAGGGCGAGTCGTAGGCTGGGCGTATCATTTGGTCGATATACCAGTCGGTCTGCAGGTAGCTCAGGTTACACACACGGGCGTCGGTACGCACGCCCTCGGTGTCCTGGTTGTACCACAGGGGGAAGGTGTCGTTGTCGCCATTGGTGAAGATGATGGGATTGCTGGCACGGCCCAGCGAGTCGGTCTGCTGCAACGTCATCAGGTAGTTCTGTCCGAAGTCGCGGCAAGTATAGCGCCCCGAGCGGTCGTGGTCGTCCCATGTCTGCGAAGCCATCTGTAGGGGCACGATGAGGCATACCAGACCAACGATGGCAGCCAGTGCCACGCGCAGGGCTTGGGTCTTCAACTGCTTGCTGAGCAACTTGGTGAGCCAACTGATGATGGCGGCCACGCCGATGCCACACCAGATGGCGTAGGCATAGAACGAGCCGGCATAAGCATAGTCGCGCTCGCGGGGTTGTAGCGGCGTCTGGTTCAGATAGACCACGATGGCCAGTCCCGTCATGAAGAACAGGAAGAACACCACCCAGAACTGCTGCACGCCCTTGCGGCCACGCCCCATGAGCTGCCAGAAGAGTCCGATGAGTCCCAGGATGAGCGGCATGCAATAGAACACGTTGTGGCCTTTGTTGTTCTTCAGGTCGTCGGGCAGCAGCGACTGGTCGCCCAGCAGCGCATTGTCGATAAACGAGAAGCCGGTGAGGGCATTGCCATGCTCGCGCTCGCCATAGAGTCCCTGTATGTCGTTCTGGCGTCCGGCGAAGTTCCACAGGAAGTAGCGCCAGTACATATAGCCACACTGGTAGGTGAGGAAGAAGCTCAAGTTGTCCCACATCGTGGGCATCGTCACCTCCTGGCGATAGGGATAGCGCGTGGGATATTCGCTCTTCACGGTGCGGCCGCTGATGCCGCCGTGCCACGTCTTGTAGAAGCTGGCGTGGGCACTGCTATACATGCGGGGGAAGAACATGTTCTGCGCATAGAGATACTTGCCCTTCACGTCGCGCTGGCGTCCGTTGATTTCGCTCTTCACCACGTAGTACGAGTCGGGCTCGTCGGGCGAGCGCTTCTCCACCTTGTGATAGGTGGGCCCGTCGCTCACGAAGGCATAGTCGCCGGTCTCTTCGTCCTCAGCCAGTTCCGAGTCGAAGCCCTGTCCCCACAATAGGGGACGGTAGCCATACTGGTCGCGGCTCAGATAGCTGCCCAGCGTGAAGATGTCCTCGGGCGAGTTCTGGTCCATCGGCGGGTTGGCGGCTGAGCGGATGACGATGACGGCATACGTGGAGTAGCCAATCATCAGCATGAGCATGCAGAGCAGCGTGGTGTTCTTCAGCCGTGCCGTCACCAGTGCCACCTTGCCGCTGCGGCGGAAGAGCACAAAGCCCACCACCGCCAGCACCAAGGCTCCGATGAAGAAGGCCTTCCAGCCATAGCCGTAGAAGGGCACGCCCAGCAGGCCGAAGCCCAGCAGAAAGGCGATGTTCTGCCGGCGCCAGTTCTTCTCGGTGGCGTTCTGCGTCTCATAGATGGCCCAGATGACGCTGCCGATGAGCAGCAACAGATAGACGATGAGACCCGTGTTGAACGGCATGCCCAGCGTGTTGACGAAGAACAGCTCGAACCAGCCACCCACGGTGATGATGCCCGGCACCACGCCATAGAGCACGGCTGCCAGGATGACAAACGAGATGAGCAGCGCCACCAGCGCCCCCTTGGCGTTGGCATGGGGGAATCGCTTGAAATACCACACCAGCACAATGGCGGGCAGGCACAGCAGGTTGAGCAGGTGAACGCCGATGGAGAGGCCCGTCATATACATGATGAGCACCAGCCAGCGGTCGGCGTGCGGCTCGTCGGCATGCTCCTCCCACTTCAGGATGAGCCAGAACACCACGGCGGTGAAGGCCGAGGAGTAGGCATACACCTCGCCCTCGACGGCCGAGTACCAGAACGTGTCGCTGAACGTGTAGATGAGGGCGCCCACCAAGCCGCTGGCCTCGATGGCAATGAGCTTCCACAGTGCCCCCCCTTCAGCCCCCGAGGGGGCTTTGATGAGGAGCCTCCGCACCAAGTGGGTGATGCTCCAGAAGAGGAACAGGATGCAGGCCGCCGACAGCAGCGCGCTCATCATGTTCACCATGCGCGCCACATCTGCCGGGTCGCTCACAAATTGCGAGAACAGGTTGGCCGTGAGCATGAAGAAGGGTGCACCAGGCGGGTGGCCCACTTCCAGCTTGTAGCCGGTGGTGATAAACTCCGGACAGTCCCAGAACGAGGCTGTGGGTTCAATGGTGGAGCAATACACGAAGGCGGCGATGAAGAAGGTCAGCCAGCCCAAGAGATTGTCCACGAGACGAAACTTTTTCATCTTCTAAATACCGTTTAGTTATTTGTCTTTTTTGTTTCTCTTCTCCTTACAGCGTGCAAAGTTACGAATAAGCGAGCGAAAAGCAAAGGAAAAACACGTTTTTCTTTGCTTTTACGAGCGAAAGTGGCTTCGGCCACAGGCCAAAGTTACGAATAAGCGAGCGAAAGTGGCTTCGGCCGTAGGCACTCTGGCGTTTTTCTTTGTCTCAATTTATGAGTCTACTCCGAAAACCATTATTGTCGCGAAAGTCGGCGCAGCAGCTCCCCTACCCTCAAGGGGAGGGGAACGGCTGCGCATTGTTTTTGGGTTGTTTTTTAGTGGAGAAGGGTTTTCGGAGTGTACTCATTTATATGTAAAAAAGAAGGCTAAAGCATAGATGCCATGGCCTTGTAAGACAACATGAGTCAACGCACCGCATGGAATTCGTTTAATTCGTCGAATTCGTTGTTAAGATACTCACTCCCTTCGCTTATTAAACTATCGTCCCCTTCACTCCCCTTTCACTCCCCATCCCTACAGGTTAGGCGACACCATGCAAATCCAGTCGGTGATGGTGGCATTGCGCTTGTGCCACTCCGGGCTACCCACCACTCTGGCTCCCTGCTGGCGGAGCAAGTCGTAGAAACGGTCGAGACCATCAAAGATGAAAGCCCCCGCCTCAGGGTCGTGGCAGAAGAAGAAGGCAAAGCTCTTGCCGTCGAGACGGTGGCTGGCAAGGCTCTGCAATATCTCGGTCCATTGTCCCCGCTCGCCTGTTGGCCTCCATGTGGAGATGCAGAGGATAAAGTTGTCGACATTGCTGAGAATGGCCTCCGGCACATGGTGCGTACAGGTGGTCTGTGCTCCCAGATGGTAGGCGATGTTTTTGGCACAAGCCTTTCCCATTTTGTCTTCGTGCTCGTAGATGACTATCGATGATTTCATTTGCAAAGAACAATTTAGTCTGAAAAAAGAATAAACTTATTATATTGCATGCTCCTCAACTCACGAAACATGCGAAACTGAAATATCGCTAAAAAAGGGGGGCAATGCTGTCTCGCGACTGGGCCTCCCCCCACTCTAATAATAATACACGTTAGTTTCGCTAATGAGTCAATATAAAACGAGAGAATGTGAGTGTCAGATTACATGCATCAGTCCCAGCAGGAAAAGCAGGGCGTAGCCGAGCACCATCGAGACGATGCCCGTGATGATGCCTATGCGTGCCATATCCTTCTGCTGCACCAGGTTAGTGGCGTAGGCCAGAGCGTTTGGCGGTGTTGAGATGGGTAGTATCATAGCCGACGACGAGGCGATGGCCACGCCGATGAGCACCGTCGAGGTGCCGCCGATGGCATCGAGCTTGTCGCCCATGGCCGAGCACACCACCACCAGGATGGGCATCAGCAGGGCCGCCGTGGCCGAGTTGGAGATGAAGTTCGAGAGCAGGTAGCAGATGACGCCCGAGAGGATGAGGATGAGCAGGGGCGAGAAGTCGCCGAAGGGGATGCTCTCCACGGCCAGTTCAGCCAGCCCCGACTGGTTAAGGCCATAGCCCAGCACAAAACCGCCCGCCACCATCCAGATGACGCTCCAGTTGATTTCCTCCAAGTCGCGGCGGTCGACGATACCCGTCAGCGAGAACACCACGAAGGGAATGAGCGCCACGGTGTAGGAGTTGATGCCCGTCACCGAGTCGAGCAGCCACAACGCCACGGTGACGATGAACGTCACGATGACAATCTTCGACTCTCTGCCGTGCTTCATGCCGCCCTCGATGTTCAGCTCAATGCGCTTCTGCGTGAAGGGGAACAGCGTCTTGAGCAATATCCAGCCGATGAACAGCAGCAACGCCACCAAGGGCACCATGAACATCATCCACTCGCCGAAGCCCATTGCGAGGTTCAGGCCCTCGGGGTCGTTCAGGTATTTCAGCGCTATGGTGTTGGGCGGCGTTCCTATGGGGGTGCCCATACCGCCCAGGTTGGCAGCCACGGGGATGCTGAGCGCCAGGGCGATACGCCCCTTCCCCTCGGGCGGCAGTTGCTTGAATACTGGCGTCAAGAACGTGAGCATCATGGCAGCCGTGGCCGTGTTCGACACAAACATGGAGAAGAGGCCCGTGATGAGCAGGAAGCCCAGCAGCACCATCTCGCTCCGTGTGCCAAAGGGCTTTAGCAGCACCTTGGCCAACTGCGCATCGAGCCCCGTCTTGGTGGCCGCGATGGCGAGGATGAAACCGCCTATGAACAGCATAATCACAGGGTCGGCAAAGCAGGCCATCACGCCCTTGTAGGAGAGCAGCGCCCCCACCTCGTCGGGGTCGCACAGCCACTTCACGCCCGAATCGCTACAAAAGAGCAGCATCAGCACCATGATGGCCACGCTCGTAGCCCACGACGGCACCACCTCCGTTATCCACATCAGCGTGGCGAAGGCGAAGATGGCGATGATGCGCTGCTGCACAACGTTCAGACCGTCGATGCCAAATGAATCACTTGGCAGATTCCACAGCAGCAGCGTCACACAGACTACCACAATGGCCTCCACCGTTTTCTTGAACACCCTGTCGGGATGGGTTCCCTTTGCCATGTGCATGCTGTGAAGAGCATCCACGAGGTGAAACCCGTTGAAGTTCTTGAACATAACAGTTCCTTTTGGTTTAACCCACAAAAATGTTAATTGTGCCTGCCAGCACCATACATCGTGGAGCGGCGGCCTTCTTCCGCTTTGAAGGCTGGTCTTCAGACTTTCCTCCACTCCCAAGCGCCTTCTCACCCAAATGGGCAATGGCGTGAACGTCGTCGTGCAAAGCTTGCCGACATTGATGCTTGGGAGCCATAACGGAGTTCACTGCTGCGGGACAGTCGGAGATTTTCACTCACATTCCCAATTAAGCACAGCTAAGTGCACCTTCGCGGGCAACGCATCTCTGCTATTGCGGGTGCAAAGGTACAAACAATTCCGCGTTCCACCAAGCTTTTGTCTATTTATCTTTATGCTGGCAGAGGTAAAAATGTGGCATCAGCAGCAATCATCAGCAACCATTCGTCACAAAATCGACACAAATCAGCCCAAATGTTTGGTAGATTCAGCCGCTATGTGTACTTTTGCACACTCAAAACCATATCAACAAGGTAAAAACGATGAAGAAAGTATTGAAGATTGTGCTGCTGAGCCTTCTGGCACTGGTGGTCATAGCAGGAGTGCTGATTTGGATGGAGTTTGGCTCGCTGGTGAAGGGCGCCATGTCGTGCAAGAAGCTTGACGACGGACTATATTATATGGAGTACAAAGGCGACGACGGGTTCGACGAACTGATGAACCGCGGCGGATTCGAATCTGCCGACCAACTGGCCAGCTACGCCATAGAGTTCCTGTCGAAAGGGCGCTACAAGCCCGAGGTGAAGCCGACGAAAGCCGACTTCGGATGCTCGGCGCTGACCGTCAGCACCCCCGAGGGCGACATACTGATGGGGCGCAACTTCGACTTTCCATCGGCCACAGGCATCATCATGCACACCATCCCCAGTCGCGGCTACGAATCGATAACCACCTTCAATGTAGACTTCTGCGGGTTTGGCGAGGACTACAAGCCTGAAGGATTCAAAAACCAGTATATGGCATTGGCCGGGCTGTTCGTTGCCCTCGACGGCATCAACGAGAAAGGACTGGCCATCGCCGACCTGATGGCTGGCGACGCGGCAGAGACGCATCAGCGCACCAGCAAGCCCGACCTCACCACCACGGGTGCCATCTGCTATCTGCTGAAGAACGCGGCCTGCGTTGACGAGGCCCTGAAGCTGCTGGAGGGCATCGACATGCACTCCGACATTGGCTCGGCCCACCATTACGCCATGGCCGACGCTGCGGGCAAGAGCGTGGTGGTGGAATATGTCGACAACGAGATGGTGGTGACAGCATCGCCAGCCGTGGCCAATCATTACCTGTGCGAACAGAAATATAATGTGGGACTGATGGAGGGCGACGACCGCTACGACCGGCTCTGCCAGCAATTCGACCAGACGGATGGCGTGATGAGCGAGCAGCAGCTGACTGAAGCCATCGCGGATGTATCGCAGCCTCAACGCGAAGGATTCCTCGGAACTGCCTGGACCATGGTGATGGACTTGAAGCACCCTTCGGTGACCTACTATGCGCGCCGACACTTCGACAAGCCATTCCAGTTTAAATTATCGCATGCGAAATAGTGCGAGCTGCGGTTGAAAAGATGCTTCAGCGTCTGGAATCTTCAAATAACGCCACCGTCTTTTCAACCGCAGTACGAATTATTTACGGAATCAGCAAACCATTCGCTGAAAAAGTGATGACATGCAGGTGAGCATTGTTGATGACGAGCGAAATGGGGTGCATCGAGGAGCGGCGACGCACGACAAACAGGGAGCGGGAGGCACCGCCGAGGGAAAAAGGGCATGCTTTTTAGGTTGGCAGCGGGCGGGGACATGATTGGCAGCGGCCGCTGCCAATGATGGCAGCGCACGCCGCCAATGATGGCAGCGGCCGCTGCCAACCGAA